>Ga0316226_1000026_pt1 | contig 253903 bp, 211 predicted proteins | sample TBH18017metaG_FD_206009 | JGI IMG/M metagenome (GOLD analysis project Ga0316226, IMG submission 206009) | Freshwater microbial communities from Trout Bog Lake, Wisconsin, USA - TBH18017 | ecosystem: Environmental > Aquatic > Freshwater > Lake > Hypolimnion/Profundal zone | place: USA...
ATCTGCACATCCGCTACCTGCCACGGCGTCTTCAACCCAAGGGCCATCGAGAAAAATTCTTTGTCTTGCACCCCAAGGAGTCTCCAGTATCCTCTCTGAAAAACCACGCTTTTTCACGAAGAGCCAAAAATGTTTCTTATGGTCAGTAAATTTTAAGACCCTTTTAGATTCCTCTTACCTACTTGAGCCAACAGATGCGCATAGGCCAGCATTTATGTATGATGATGACGCTTCACGCTTTGTAAAACGTGTGAAACGACGGCGAGAGAAGCAGAGTCCCTAAACTACGAGCAAATGGGCGACCTTTGTCATTGGCACAAAAGTTCCGAAAAATGGCCGGACTTTTACCTAAATGCCCCAAAGCGGCAGAGGTAGGTAAAGCCCACCTACACCCACATTCGCCGGCGAGGTGGGACATGGCGGGAGGCTCACCTTTCGACCAGCGTGGCGGCGAGAACTGTGGAAGTAACAGACACTCCACGAACCGCTTGCGGGATGAGGGCGGGCTGATATACTCGCCCCTTCATGTCCGACGTCCAGCATACCCTCGCCTCGTCCGCCTCGCTCGCAGGAACCTCTCTGCACACCGGGGAAAAAACCACCCTCACCCTGCATCCAGCGCCTGTTGGGCAGGGGTGGAAATTCCAGCGTAGCGATCTCCCGGACAAGCCGGTCATCGACGCCCACTGCTCCCACGTCAAGACCGTCGAGCGCGCCACCACGCTGTGCGAAGGCGCGGTAAAGGTGCAGACCATCGAGCACGTTCTCTCAGCCCTCCTCGGCATGGGGGTCGATAATGCCCTCATCGTGATGGACTCCAACGAGCCGCCCATCGGCGACGGCAGCGCACTCCCTTTTGTCGAATTGATCAAAAAAGCGGGCATTTGCGCTCAGGATGCCCCGCGATCCCACTACGCCATCACCGAGCCTCTCCACCTCGAAACCAAAAGCGGCTCCATTCTGACCATCGTGCCGGACGACAAATTCCGCATCTCCTGCACCAACGTCGGCCCGGACGGACGCTTCGCCCAGTATTACAGCACGGAAGTCACCCCGGCGATCTACGAGAAGGAAATCGCCCCCGCCCGCACATTCGTCTATTACGAGGATGTCAAACCGCTCCTGGACAAAGGCCTCATCAAAGGTGGCAGCCTGGAGAACGCCGTCGTGGTGCGCGGCGACTCCGTAATGAGCAAGGAACCCGTGCGCTTCAAAGAGGAATTTGCCCGGCACAAGATTCTCGACATCATCGGCGACCTCGCCCTGTTCGGACGCCGCCTCAAGGGCCACGTCATCGCGGTCAAACCGGGCCACGGCCCCAATACCGAACTCGCCAAGCAGCTCACCAAACGCCAGGCGCAATTGATGGCCATGGTCCCCCCCTCCGTCGTTCCCAAGGGAACCGACGTGCTCGACATCCACAATGTCATGAAGATCCTGCCCCACCGCTACCCGTTCCTCATGGTGGACCGGGTCGTCAGCTTCGAGGGGAATAACAAGTGCATCGGCGTAAAAGCCGTCACCATCAACGAACCGTATTTCCAAGGGCATTTCCCCGGCCACCCCGTCATGCCGGGCGTGCTACAAATCGAAGCCATGGCCCAAGTGGCCAGCATCGCGTTCATCCACCAGCAGGGGGGCACCACCTCCCGCATCGGCTACTTCATGAGCGCGGACTCCGTGAAATTCCGCAAGCCCGTCCTGCCCGGCGACACGCTCTTCATCCATGTGGAGGTCACCCAGAGCAAGCGGAACATCGCCAAAGCCAAGGGCCGCTGCATCGTGAACGAAGAAGTTGTTTCCGAAGCCGACATGATGTTTGGTTTCCTGGCTGATTAAACCGCCCCTCCATGTCCGCGACCCAGATTCATCCCACCGCCATCGTCGATCCCGCCGCGCAACTCGGAACCGGCGTCATCGTCGGCCCCTATTGCATTATCGGCCCGGATGTGACGCTGGGGGACGGCTGCTGGCTCCAGCACCACGTCACCATCGCCGGACCCGCGAAGGTCGGCCGCAACAACCGCTTCTTCGCCTACGGCTCCATCGCCCAGCAAACGCAGGACCTCAAATACAAGGGCGAGCCGACCCATGTGAAAATCGGCGACGACAACTGCTTCCGCGAATTCGTCAGCGTCCACCGGGCCACGTTCCCCGGTGAATACACCCGCATCGGCAACCGGGGCAACTTCCTGGCCTACGCCCACATCGCGCACGACTGCATCGTCGGCGACGACGTGATTTTCTCCAACAACGGCACCTTGGGCGGACACGTCCAGGTGGGCGACCACGTCATCATCGGCGGGCTCTCCGCTGTCCACCAATTCTGCCGCATCGGGCGACACGCCATCCTCGGCGGCTGCACCAAGATCGTCCAGGACGTTCCCCCGTTCATGATCGCCGACGGCAACCCAGCGGAAATCCGCGGCATCAACAAAATCGGCATGGAGCGGCACGCGTTTTCGGCGGAAACCGTACATGAAATCAAAGAGTCCTACCGGATTCTCTACCGGATGAACCTCAACGTAAAAACCGCCGCCGCGCAAATCCGGGAGAAGCTGCAGCCCCTCCCGGAAATCTGCCAACTGCTGGAGTTTCTGGACACGACCGAGCGGGGAATTGTGAGATAATACCGCGCACCAATATCATGGGCATAGGGTCTTCATGTTCATTTGTAATCCGAAAAGGTGCCATGATACGTTTCGATTCGGCTGTCTGCCAATACACCTTTCGGGTGGCTTTGGGTCTTGCACCCCTGCACCCAGGCCAGAGAGATCAGGTTCCCCACGAGAGCCTGTGCCGTGTCGGCTAGGTCTTCGTCGAGGGGACGCAGCTTGCGGATCTCGGCTTGGCAGTTTTTGCAGGCGGTGACGATCTCGCCGTAGCCTGCACCCGGTACGTTGACGGCATAGAGCCGATACCGGAAGTAGGCCTCCGTGTGGTAGCGCCAGACCCGCACGCATTGCGCCTGACAGTCGATGGTCCGCTTGAGAACATTGTAGTCGTCGCCAGGCAAACGCTCCCGGCACTGCTCAAGAATCTCTTGCATGCGCTCCACGTAATCGACGGCTTCGGCTTTCTCCTGAATGATGGCTTTCAAGTTGTCGAACGTCGGCTCGAGGATGACGCCGCGCTTGCGGCACTCGTCGTTGCCGTAAATGTTCAGCAAGCCCATCTTGTACTCGTAGTGTTCGACCGAAGCTAGGAACGTTGCATGGTTGTTGTTGACCAAACAGCGTCCGACGTTCTGCGTCTGGTCGGAGACCTTCTCCGAGAGTAGGTAGAACTCCAGCATTTCGTCTGGATAGCCCTGCGGTTTGCACTGCCGCCAGACCTCTTCGATGGTCAGATTGATGTCCCAACACCAGCGGAAGAAGGCATCATACTTGATAGACTGGACGCCGCTCAGAACGTCCAGGTCGCCGATGAGCTGAGAATAGGGCCCGGGCGAAAAGCCGCGCACCCGGCAGATAAACTGGTTGACGCCGCGGTCATGATAGTGATGCATGCGCTCGCGCAGATACTCCAGATGGACATTGATCCAGCCGATCCAGTCACCACGGTGCTCGCCGCCGGGATCCATCTCGATCCATTCGCGTCCCGGACTGATCCTTCCGGCCAGTTTTGTCGGGTCGTTGAAGCGATAGAAATCCTCAACCTGCATCTTCATGCGACCTTCGCAACGCGTCGGCAGCTTGCCGCAGAGCGGTTCGAAGACGGCGTCCCCGTTCGCGTGATGGGTAAAGGTAGGGCAGACGAGCTTTGCATCACTCCGCCCGGCGTCATCCATGGCCGCGAGGGTCTGCTCCCAGGCATGCAGGAACTGGCGGTGGACCGGCCATTCATCGGGATGGTCGAAGTGGCAGATGAAGGGATCCATGGCCTCGCCGAGCCAAAGCTCGATCCCTGACAGCCTCGGGATGTCCTCCATCATTTCGCGGACTTTGGCCCGGTAGTATTGCCATGTCTCAGGCAGTTCAAAACGCAGCACAGGGAAGCCACGCTCGTTGATATAGAAGAGGTGCGGTGCAATCTGCGTCAGGCTCTCCGGCACGGTGAACTCAGTTGTGCCAAGGTAGAACTCCATGCCCCAGGCTTTGGCTTCGGCCACAATGCGGCGGAGGCAGTCCTTGGCCTTGGCCACCCGCTCCTTCCGCTCCGGGCGGTGGAGTGGCGGATAATACCGGAACTCGAGGAAGCGATACCAACCGGGAGATATCCATGAGTCGATCCACAGCAGCGTGTTGATCCGCTTGCGGGCCAAGGCGCGAATCAGGCGAATATTGACCTCCACCCCAGCCTCATCGGAGAAGCAGGGCTTCCAATGCCGCTCGGTCCCGCGCTTCTTCATGCTGGGCGACGAGGTCAGATTCAGCTCGGGCAGGAGGACTTCGTTGCCTTGACATTCGACCCGATCCAGCACTTCGCAGAGGCCATAGAGGACACCGCGTTCTCCCGAAGCGTTCAGGGTGAGGCACCATTTGTCACCCTCCCACTCAGTACGCAGACGGAAGCTCTGGTCATCCGCGGCAGGCAGAGCGGGCGTTTCGATGACGAGACTTCCGGCAGTCGCAGCCTCCTGCATCCAGTCGATGCCATACCGTTCGGCAAGTTCATCGCGCAGCATCCCAATGGCATTGGCGACCACAGTACTGGGGAATGCGTAAACAGAGAGCGTGAATAGCGGCGTAGTGTCGTTGGCAAGGATCATCGTGGAGTCGTGGGGTCAGGCCAAACCTCAGCTATGCCGAAAACAAATGGAAAGTCCAGTGTGATGGTGAAAAAGGTTAAGAGGCACCTACCCCCACGCCCACAGGGAATCTACGAAATAAGCCTCCCGCTTTTTCTTAGGCACTTGGCCGGGAATTTCCACCCCATCCGAAACCCGCACAGAGCGCGAAGATGCCTTGTACCATGAATATCCAAAACATCACGGGAACACTTGGGAAATGCGCGCTCTGCCTGTTGATCCCCGGCGCAATGGGGCTTATTTCCGGCTGCCAGGCTCCGCCGCCCGTTCGGGAATATCGGGTGGAACAGCGCACGAGTTGCAGCCCTTGCAAGCCCGCCTGCGTCACCTCCCTCCATACCGTCGAGGTGCAAAGAAACGTCTCCATGTGGCCGGTGGCCGAATGTCCCTCGTCGCGCCCCTATTTACTGAGCCCCAGGTCCTATATCGCGACCGATCAAAACTATCCGAACAGAACCTGGTGAGCAGCCCCTACTGCACCTGCGGTAGCAGGATGGATAGCAGGTCGCTAATTTTGACCCGCTCTTGCTTCATCGAGTCGCGGAAACGCAACGTCACGGTGCCTTCGAGCGCCGAGCCGTTCTCGCCGATGGTGTCGAAGTCGATCGTCACGCCGAACGGCGTTCCGGCTTCGTCCTGGCGGCGATAGCGGCGGCCAATGGCTCCGCCGTCGTCGTAGAAGACGTTCATGAAGGGGCGCAGCAGATCGCGTACTTCCAGCGCTTTCTCCACCAACGCCGGTTTGTTGCGCAACAGCGGGAAAACGCCCACTTTGATCGGGGCCACGCGCGGGTGGAAGCGCATCACGGTGCGGACTTCCATCTTACCCTTCTCATCGGTGACTTCCTCCTCGTCGTAGGCGTTGCAGATCAGCGCCAGCAGGAGGCGGTCCACGCCCGCCGAGGGCTCGATAACATGCGGCACGTATTTGGCCGAGGCTTCCTGGTCGAAGTATTCCATCGACTTGCCGGAATGCGTCTGGTGCTGGGTAAGGTCGAAGTTGCCGCGCGCGGCGATGCCTTCGAGTTCCTGCGTGCCGAACGGAAATTTGTAAAGGATGTCCACGCAGGCGCGGGCGTAGTGGGCAAGTTCCTCTTTCTTCTGCCAGTATTGCTCCAGCGTATCGCGGCTCAGGCCGATGCTCTCATACCAGCGCATCCGCTGCTCGACCCAGTAGCTGTGCCAGACTTCCCAGCCCCAGTTGGCCTGGGGCGGATCGGTCGGCGCGCCGTTTTCCGACAGCGTGGCGACGGTGCCGCATTGTTTTTCCACCACATCGTCGGGCTTGATGAAAAACTCGAGTTCCATCTGCTCGAACTCGCGGGAGCGGAAGGTGTAGTTGCGCGGATTGATCTCGTTGCGAAACGCCTTGCCGATCTGCGCGATGCCGAACGGCACCTTCTGGCGCGAGGTCTCCAGCACGTTTTTGAACTGGACGAAGATGGCCTGCGCAGTCTCGGGGCGGAGATAAACGACGTTCTCGTCGCTCTCCACCGGGCCCGCATGGCTCTTGAACATCAGGTTGAACATGCGCGGCTCGGTCAGAAGCGCGCCGTTCTCGGGATTGTACTGCGTAGTGTTTTCGATTTTCTCTGTCCGCTCGCCAAGGAGCGCAACATTCTGCAATCCACGTTGAGTGTAAAACTGGATGGCAACTTTGCGGGCGCTCTCCGCCGGTTTGCCGGGAGCGAGCAGCGCCGAGAACGGCTCGCTGCTCTCCTTGCTGCTTGCCTCGTCCTTCGCGCCGCTCCAGAAATAGGCCACGCCGCTCTGCGGCTCGATCTGGTCTGCCCGGAAGCGCTTCTTGGTAAGCAGACAGTCCACCATCGGGTCCGCGAACGTGTCGAGATGGCCGGAGGCTTTCCAGACCGTCGGGTGCATGATGATGCTGGCGTCGAGGCCCACGATGTCCTCGCGCATCTTGGTCATGCTCTTCCACCAAAGCTCCTTCACGTTGCGCTTGAGTTCCGCGCCGAGGGGACCGTAATCCCAAAAACCGTTGATGCCGCCGTAGATTTCGCTCGATTGAAAGATGAACCCGCGGCGTTTGCACAACGACACGATTTTTTCCATCCGTTCGGTGGGTTTCACAGGTTGTTGGGCGGCGTCACTCATAGAGCCCTTAAACCCACCATCCCGCCCGCCGCTTGGCAAGTGGGAAATCAGGAAAAATCTTTAAAACCATCAGGAACTCAGGAAAGGAAAGTCAGGGCGAGGGTGGATCGCGAACTCCGAGCGCAATGCCTTTTCCTGATCGGTTTTGTCTCACGCAAAGAATGTAAACTCTCTTGCTTGCGGTTCTGCTCAAATTCCTGGTTAATTCCCGACAGATGTTTGAGAAACATTGAATCAGGCCAAAATTGCCCATACCTCAAGGACTTGCGCAAGTTTGAATCGCGCACTGCTTTTGTGACGCGGATAACCTCTAGACAGAACGTCAGTGGCATCTCGTTTTATGACAATTTATAAGCTCCGAACAGGGCCATCTTAATGTCTTCAAAAATCAATCCTCACGCCTCCATTGATGCTGTGCGAGGTATAGTTCTCGCGGCCCAAATCGCCAGTATAGAAGGCAAAAACCGCAATGTTGGAAGTGAGTTGAACCGATGCGCCTACATCGAGGATGAGGCTATCGCGGCCTATACGAGGGCCGTAAACGGTAAATGAGTTGCCTCCTCCAAAGCTAGCTCCTATCCCAGCGCGATCATCAAGGTATTCGTGTTGCCACTGGGCGCGGATTTCCGGGGTCACAATGATATGGCCCAGTTTCAAAGCATAGGCAGCTTTTGCGCCGAGATTCGACGTGAATGAATCCTGGCTCTGAGAGTTAAAGTGCAGCGGTGCGAGGGACCCTTTTTCGGTGAATCCGTCGATCTGAACTTCGGTGTATTGGAGCGAGGCGACAGGACCCACGGTAAAAGCCCCAATGTGAAAATCGTAACCCGTGCCGATGAGTGCATTGATGTCCCGGCCATCAGTATCCCCGCGAGCGATTCCCCCAAAGGTGCCGCGTCGAGTGCTATAAGAACTCATTCCGCCACCCACAATGCCATTCACGTAAAAGCCTCCATCATAAACGGTCGCATACAAGCTGGCTTTGCCGCTGTCTATATTTAAGCGGCCAGCAGCATTCAAATCGGATGTGGTGTTGGCATAACCCATCGTTGCACCCAGGATGAAGTGATCGGAGACTCGATAGTCGGCCCCCAATGTTACCCCGCCCGTTGTGAACTCCGAACCGCGAGAGGAACAAGTGTTTTCGACATCTGTGAATTCTCCTACCCCTGCGGCAAAGAACCCCCAGCGTTTTGTGTCCTCCGTGATTGGGGCATGCATTTCTTTACCAGAAGTGACTTTCCCGTCAGGGCTGATCACGTTTTTGCCGCTGTTGTCGTAGTTTTGCGTGCCGCGCGAATCGGTTAAGACAAGGCCTGAATCGCTGAAGCCTGTTGAACCCATCCGGGCTTCTTCCATGCGTCGTTCGATGTTTCCGACCTGCACGTTGGAAATCGCGATACCCGCATTGAAAATTGCCGCGAAATCCTCGGGCGAAATCACGTTGAGGGCTGCAGCCACATCATGCACGGAAGAGAGTCTATCGAGTTCAAGGATGAGAGGATCGCTAGGTTTGGCGGCTGCCAACTTGTCGAGGGCATGGGCGACAGCCAGTTCATTGCGGATGCAGGGACCCGCCAATTCGGACGGATCTGCTTCACGCAGAAGCGTTGTAAAGGATCCTTGGTCGAACCTTAAAAGCACGTTGTCGGGCTGATAGACCACTTTCAATGTCAGAAGCGGATTGGGATTGGCATGGGCATCAAGGAATTGGCTGAACTGACCGCTCACTCCGGTTTGCGTCTCTATAATTTTAAATTCATCGCCGAGCTTTGCTGTAAATCCATTCAAATACCCGACTGTCAATGTGCCATTCAGATTGGCTCCTCCACCGACCATCAGGCGATCAAAGTTGGAGGTCGATGCGAGCCGGATACCGAGGGTACCCTGAGCGGTCTGAGTGTAATTTCCTCCAATCGTCAGAGTGCCTGGCGTCACTGTATCACCAGGGACAACCAGAGCGCGATTGACGACGTTGCCGCCGATTCGGCCAAAGCCACGAAGCGTTCCTCCGTTAACCAATGCATTTCCAGCTATCGCCCCATTCACAGCCAGGGTGCCTTGGTCAACTGTGGTCAAACCGGTAAACGTATTGGCTCCGGTGAGAACCGTTACTCCACTACCCTCCTGCGAAAGGGAACCGCTGCCACTTATAATGCCTGATATCGTATTTGTGCCTGAGGCAATAGCTGTTACGAGACCGTTGTCGGTGACATTGTTGCCAAATGTTTCCCCGCTGTTGAGATTGATTGCTAGAACCGAGTTTCGAGCGGTGGTATTGGTGACGAAAACAGAGCTTGAAGAGGCAATAGATGTCCCCGGAGTGATCCCGTTACCGAGTTGTAATGTGCCGCCAGTGACTACTGTAACGCCAGTGTAGGTTTCGATACCGGTCAACGTCAAGGCGCCAGTTCCCGACTTGGTAAGCCCATTGATCCCCCCAATTACGCCGCTGACAAGCATGCCCGCCGCATTATTCACGGTGATGATTTGAGATAGATCGCCCAGCACGAGATTGCTGCTGATGGTGGTCAGACCTGCACCACTGTTGATATTGATTCCCGTTGTAAGCCCGGTCGCTGAAATCGTAAGGGTATTTGAACCGCCAATGGTCACGGCAGCCGGATCGTTTACGGTAAGACTCGAAATCGTCGTGTCAGAGTCGAGAATTGTATTCTGATTTTGAGGCGTAGGAGGCGGACCGTTGACAGAAAAAACAACATCTGGGCCTGAACCGAGAACGATTTGGTCAGCGCCTGCAACTGTGGACGACCAGTTTGTGGACGACCAAAGATTATTGGCCGAACCATTCCAAAAACGCCCAGGGGCCGATGGAGGCAGGGGAGGAGCGGAGAGATCGTTTGCGAGCAGCGTTACAGCGCCGTTCAGGGCAATCGCTCTGCCATCCGTGAGCGTAGAACCCATTCCAAGGCTAACGCTGGCCAAGGCAAGAATATTTCCATTAAATAGCGAGCCTGTGTTCAAAGTTGCTGAGCTGCCGACTTGCCAAAACACATTGGGGTCGCTCCCAGCGCCAGCACCGGTAACTGTTATAGAAGACCCCACTGCCGCAGTCAGTGTACTCCCGATTTGAAAAACGAAAACTGCATTGGGATCGGCTCCTGTAGCCAGAGTCAGATTTCCTGTTAAACCGACAGATGTATCGAAATGGTAAACGCCTGGTGCGAGCGTCATTCCGCCCAAGTCCAGGCCCGTTTTGTTGTTGGCCGGAATATATGCCAAGCCAGCCAAGGTATTGAAAGCGGTAAGAGCGTTGGCTTGAGCTTGCCCAGCCAGCGCATCAGCGTAGTGAACCGAGCCTGTTATTACCCCTCCGCCAGGAGGGGTCGAAAAGGAAAATCCTGTGATCGTGGTGAGCGGACTGAGGGCAACGTTTCCCGTGATGACGGTAAGTCCAGAATTGGTAACCCCTTGTGAACTGACGATTGTAAAATTCTCCGCTGCTCCCAAGGAAACGGCTTGCCCCTGTGCGTCGGTCGAAACCGTCAGCAAGCTTAAAATCGCTATCGCCGAGGCAATGATCTCATTCAATCTTTTTGAACGGTTTCCAGCCTTGGGTTTTTCCGCGATGTCAGATGATCGCTGTTGATGAAACGCATTCATAAGGGTAGTTGTAATTGGAGGTTGAATTTTAGTTTTTCGACGCTTTGCTCTTATTTTTGTGAATATGATGGGACGTGAGATGATGTTAATATATGGGGTATTTACCCCATGCACTGACTCCATTGAGTCATCCGCAAAGTTTGTGCTGAAAGAGTAAAAATGTGGAATGAGCGTGAGGCTGCCACCCTGCTGCAATCCGGCCACTTTTTCCGCAGGAATCCCCCAAAGTTCTCAAACCTTTGATACTTTTTCTCAAATCGCATGACGGGATACGTAATCCTGGCTTCCTGATTCCTCTTTCTGATTTTCTGAATTCCTGATAAATCATCCGCATGATCTTGAAGGATTATCTTGTTGCACGCAGCGCCGTCGTGGACCGCGCGCTCGACCAATTCCTCCCCAAAGCGACCGTCAAACCGGCTACCATCCACAAAGCCATGCGCTACTCGCTCTTTGCGGGCGGCAAACGGCTGCGGCCCGTCCTCTGCCTCGCGGCAGCGGAAGCGTGCGGCTGTGCCATCGAACCCGCCCTGCCTGCCGCGTGTGCCGTGGAGTGCATCCACACCTATTCGCTCATCCATGACGACCTCCCGTGCATGGACAACGACGACTTTCGCCGGGGCCGCCCCACCAGCCACAAGGTCTTCGGTGAAGGCATCGCCGTCCTCGCCGGGGACGCGTTGCTCACCGTCGCGTTTGAAATCCTCACCGCAGCCAAAGGCACCGCGCGTTACCCCGTCTCCGCACTTCTGAAGGAACTTGCCCAAGCCGCCGGAAGCCGGGCGCTCATTGCCGGGCAGGTCGCCGACCTCGAAGGCGAAGGTCAGAAGCTTTCCCTGCGCGACTTGAAGTTTATTCACGAAGCCAAAACCGCCGCGCTCCTCACCGCCTCCATCCGGCTCGGTGCGATGAGCGCTAACGCCACGTCGTCCAAGATGGAAGCCCTGACTGCATTCGGCAAAAACCTCGGCCTCGCCTTCCAAGTCATCGACGACATCCTGGACGTCACGCAAACCAGCGAAAAGCTCGGCAAAAGCGCAGGTAAAGACGTGGCCGCGCAAAAAGCCACCTACCCGGCGTTGCTCGGCTTGGAGAAATCCCGCAAAGAAGCCCAGCGCCTCACCGCGGCATCCCTCGCCGCGCTCAAGCCCTTCGGCAAAGCAGGCGAGACGCTCCGGGCGATTGGGGAGTATTTGGTCGTGCGGGAGTATTAACACCGCCTGCGGTCAAAATCCCAAGCCTACCCATCACAAACGCTGTGCGTTAGTGTACCACCTCTCCGTTCTTCATCTTTCCTCTACCCCGGAATTTCCCGCAGCATCTGCGCGTTGGTCGGGAATTTCTTCAGGAAGAACAGCAGCCGCTCGATGGCTTCCGCCGGTTTGTGACCGGAGAGTCCACGCCGGATGATGTTGATCTTGTGCAGATCAGCCTCCGGCAGGAGGAGTTCTTCGCGCCGGGTGCCGGACATGAAGATGTCCACCGCCGGGTAGATGCGCAGGTCGCTGATCTTCCGGTCGAGCACCAACTCCATGTTGCCGGTGCCTTTGAATTCCTGGAAAATCAGTTCGTCCATGCGGCTGCCGGTCTCCACCAGCGCTGTGGCGATGATGGTAAGCGATCCGGCCTCCTCGGTGTTGCGCGCAGAGGCGAAAAGCTTGCGCGGAATTTCCAGCGCGCGGGCATCCACCCCGCCGGACATTGTGCGTCCGCCGTTGGCCATGGCGTTGTTGAAAGCGCGTCCGACGCGGGTGATGGAATCGAGCAGGATGAAAACGTGCTTACCCATCTCCACGAGCCGACGGGCGCGCTCAATGGCCAGTTGCGCAATGCGCGTGTGGCTCTTGAGGTCCTGATCGTTGGAACTAGCCATCAATTCCGCCTGCGGAATGGCGCGCCGGAGTTCAGTGACTTCCTCGGGCCGCTCATCAACGAGCAGTACGATGAGCTTCATGTCCGGGTGATTCTGCACTACGGCCTCGGCGATGTGTTGTAAAAAGGTGGTCTTGCCGGTGCGCGGCGGCGCGACGATCAATCCGCGCTGGCCGCGTCCGATGGGAGCCATCAAATCCACCACGCGCGTGGTGAAGCGTTCAGGATCAGTTTCCAGCTTGATGAAGTGGTTCGGGTTGATGGTGGTCAACTCATCAAACATCGGCAGATTGTTGATCTTCTCCGGATCCTCGCCCTCGATCTCGGTGAGCCGATAAAGCTGCGGGCCGCGATTGCCCCGGCGGACTTCGCCACGAATCCAAACGCCATCGCGCAGATTGTAGCGGCGGCAGACTTCTGGCGTGACGAAAACGTCGCTCGGGTGTTGGGCGAAGCTCCGTTTCGGATCGCGCAAAAAGCCGAATCCTTTGCCGGATACCTCAACGATGCCTTCGGCGAAAACTGGCTCGCCTCTCGGCTCTTCGGGCAACGGAGCCAACGGCTGCTGTTGCTGTTGGTAAGTCGAAACCTGAGCCGCTTGAATGGGCGGTTCGGAAACATTGAATTGCAGGCGGGCGGCGGCGATCCGCTCTTCCCTGCTCATTTGCTGCGGCGGAGGAATGCTCCGATCCCGGCGCGGGATGATAAGTTCCTCGGGCGGAGCAGGCCGCACCGGAGCAACAGGCGGCGGCAACGGAGTCGCTGCAGGTTGGGGTGCGCTCTCTGGGCGCGCTGGAGACGCCGTGCCACTCCGCGAACCCGGCGACCATTCCTCAGCCACTGCGCCCGCGTAGGAAGGCGCTTGCGGCATCACCGGCTGCTGCGGACTACGAGGGGGTTGGGGTTGCCGTTCTTGGGAACGTGACCGGCCACGCTGTCCTCTGCTGCGTCTGCCTCTTTCATCACGGTTGCCACGTGCGTCACGGGGATCCCGAACATCGCGGGAATCTTGAGTGTCTCGGGAAATCTGGAGTTCGGAAATCGCGGGTGCAACCTCCGGCACGACGACAGGCGCAACAGGCACCACTACAACTGGCTCAGGAGTCACGACCACAGGCGCGGGCATCTCCAGCACGGGCACAACCGCTTCGGCAGGCGCGGTGGCCTCCGGTTCGGCAACGATCTTCACCGCTTTTTTTCGGGGAGCGCGGGGCTTTTTGGTTGCTTTGGCGTCCGTTTTTTCGACGGCGGGAGCTTCCGCGTCAGCAGATTTTGCAGCGCGCTTCTTGCGGGGAGCTGGGGAAGAGGTGGCTTTCCGCCGGACCGGCTTTTTAGGAGAGGACTCCTCCGGGAGCAACGACGGGTTTTCAGTAGGTTCTGTCATAACAAATCTTTTCAAAAAATTGGGGTTGGGAAAAACGCAGGGGTGGCCGGTTTCGATCCTCCGATCTCATTCCCTGTGGCGGTAATCCGTTAATCCGAGAGCCGGGCAAGCAACTCTTCGGAAATATCAAAATTGGCTGGGACACCTTGCCTGTCGTCTCCCGCGTCGAGGCACATCATTTCCCGCGAAAACCTGGGGGACAACGTCCCGCGCCTGACATTCAGAGCGCCTTTGAGCCGGTTAACTTGAGACCATTTATTGTGACCCGCCATAGGGGTGAAAAATACGAGATAAGAAAGCGCGCCACTATCCCATTGCCCCGGGAGATTGCCTCATGGGTTCACGGCATCGTCTTGAGCCGTTGTTGCGAAGGAATTTTGGCCAAGCAAAAGGCCAAAGGGAGCGCGAAATTACAGCTCAATAAACCAGAACCCCGCGAGGTTGTCAACCCATGAATTTCCAGAACAACACGCTAAAAAGAGGGCACGTGGAGGCCAAAGGCGAAAACCACCGCCAAAACCCCGGCCAAAAGCGCCACCACGCCAGTCGCAATCGCCACCAATTTGAGCACATCCTTTTTGGCTGATTTACGGGCAAAGGGCGAAGCATTGCCGAACCCTGCGGGGCGCTGACTCTGATCTGCAGGCATCACCGGGGCTGTCTCTTCCCGGGGCGGCAACGGCAAATCCGCACCTTTCACATCGGGCTCATAGACCCCTTCCACACTGCCAAAGCGAATGCGGTCACCAGGGGAAAGCTTGGCTTCCTCTACGCGCTTGCCGTTGACACGGATGCCGTTGGTGGAGTCCAGGTCTCTGAGCACGTATTCGCTGCCACTCAGGACAAACTCCGCATGGTGGCTGGAGACGCTGGCGTCGGTGATGCGAATGGCGTTGTCCTCGACCCGGCCAACGGAAATCTGGGCTTCCGTCAGTTCGTGAACGACTTCACCGGCATCCGGCAGAAAAATAACAAGCTTGGACATGGGTAACTGGGGGACTGAAAAAATAACTCTATCAAGCGTTGCGGCTCTCTTCAATGAGTTTGCTGAACTCACCGAAAAAATAATCCGCGTCATGCGGTCCTGGAGCTGCCTCCGGGTGGTATTGGACGCTGAAAATGGGCATATCGGTATGGCGCATCCCCTCGACGGTGCCGTCATTGAGGTTGATATGCGTCACCTTGACGTTGGAAGGAAGCGTGTCGGGATCAGTGGCAAAATTATGATTTTGGGAGGTGATGGTGACTCTGCCCGTCTCCAAATCCTTCACCGGCTGGTTGCCGCCGTGGTGACCGAACTTCAGCTTGAATGTCTTGCCACCCACTGCGTAGCTCAAAAGCTGGTGACCCAGGCAGATGCCGAAGATCGGCTTGCGCCCCATCAAGTACTTCACGATGCGATGGATATAATCGAGCGCAGCGGGATCGCCAGGACCGTTGGAGAGGAAAATGCCGTCGGGATTGAGCGCGAGCACATCCGCAGCCGGAGTCGCCGCTGGAACGACGGTCACTTGGAACCCCGCCTGACGGAGTTGCCGCAAAATGTTGAACTTGATCCCGAAATCGTAAGCCACCACGCGGTGACGCACCGGCGAGAGCGCTTCGTAAATCTCGCCATCGGCCTCGCGTACCACACCCTGCCCATCGCCCTTGATGATTGTCCACTTCCGCGAAAGGGTCTCCTCGGGGTCCCACGCGTAGGGCTCCTTGGCGGTGACTTCCTTCACAAAATCCATCCCCACCACACCGCAGCCGCCCTTGGCGCGCTCCACCACTTCCTCCACCGACAGAGCCGGATCGCTCGAAAGGCAGCACTTCATTGCCCCTTTCTGGCGCAAATGCTTGGTCAACGCGCGGGTGTCCACCCCTTGAATGCCGGGAATTTCCCAATGCTTGAGGAAATCCTCCAGCGTCGCCTGCGAGCGCCAGTTGCTCGGCAGCGGGCTGAGTTCCTCGATGATAAAGCCGCGCACATGCGGCTGGGCACTCTCCTGGTCCACCGGATTCACCCCGTAATTCCCGATCAAAGGATAAGTCATCGCTACCATCTGCCCCCGGTAAGAGGGATCGGTGAGCACTTCCTGGTAACCGGTCATTGAGGTATTGAAAACCACTTCACCCAGGGCCGTTCCGGTTGCCCCGAACGACTCCCCCTCAAAATACCGGCCATCTTCTAAAGCCAAAATCGCACGCATTGCGGGGGAAGGTAATTCGGCAACGGCTCCGGGAAAAGCGGAAAAATGCAGGGAACCGAAGAATTCACCACGAAGGACACAGGGGACACGAAGAGAGGAGAGGAAAAGGAGGTGAGACAATTAGCAATTTATGTGGCGAACCTTTCATGTTGCACCCTTGTTTCTCGCTCACAACGCATTTCCCCGAATCTCTTTTTTTAATAATTCATTAAGTCCACCTTCCGAATTTTTGATTTCTGAATCCAGAACCGTAAAAATCACTTCATGCTGAGAAAAATCAGCGGCCTTTAGCCCCCACGCCAATTCATATCTCAACTTTAAGCTCTCGATTCCTTGATGCGTATTTCCCCATTGCTGTTCCCAATCAACGAATTCATGCCACGAATACGGCAATCTTTGGTCATGTTCTTTGGAAAACTTAGCGACATCCATTACGACTGCATAAGTTACATCATTTTTGTATGTGGAAGATGAAATTTTTGTCAGGGCATAGAGACACAAAAAAGTGAATATTACCCCTGTAAATACGGCTTTCCATAGAAGTCCTCGTCCTTTGATGTTTTCCTTGCCAGATACGGTGGGCAAGGTGCGACGTTGATCCATGGAACCATTTTAAGTTTTTTGGCAACCATTGCAACGTCATTGTCTTTGCGCGTGGTGTAACTCCTCATAATCCGTGCCAATCGCTTATACCGTGACGCAGCCTGTCTATTCTTCACACGACCATGACCCCACCCGCCAGCTCGGCAACGGCTCCGGGAAAAGCGGAAAATAGAGGGAATCGCCCGACACCTGCAAAAAAACGTGTACTGGGCACACCCACTCTCCCAAGCCTTTTTCTTGACTGTTTTCCTCACTCGCTCTTGGGTGACCGTTAAATCAGCCCCCTCAATCACAATGAATCCCGCCATCACCCCCCCTTTTGAGTGCCATTGTTCTTCTGTTTTTTGGAAAACGGCACTTTTCCGTTTTGCCTTCACCGTTTTCTTTTCCGGATTCCTCCTGCTCTCCCGCCTCCTTGCTGCGGAAAGCCCTCTGCCTCCCGGCGGTGTTTCCTTGCTCGCGAGCGACCCAGTTACGACGTTCGGCCTCTGGGTTAATCCCTCGCTCGTCGCTCCCATTGAGGTGGTGACGGTGATCGGACAACCCTTCAAGCAGGCGTTAAGGTTGAGGACGCTTGCAAAAACGGAAACTCCTTACACAGTCCAACTCCACGCGATCACGGTTGCGCCGATTCACGAAGGGGACGTGCTGTTTGCGAGATTTTACTTAAGGGGAATCGAGTCGAAAACAGAGATGAGTTTCGGCACAACCGAACTGGTGATTGAACAGGGTGGCCCTGAATACAAAAAACTTATCAGCTTTGGCGCAAGCGCCAGACCGGAATGGAAAGCGTTTTCCATTCCCTTCGTTGCAACAAAGGAAAACATCGGTGGAAAAGAAATAGCTGAGGGCAAGGCGCGCGTGCTCTTTCGCTTGGGTTACGGGCCGCAAACCATCGAGCTTGGTGGTATCGAAATTTTGAACTTTGGGAACAAAGTGCGACTCGCAGATCTGCCCGAATCGCATGGGGATTACATCGGCCGCGAATCCGATGCGGCATGGCGCAAAGCCGCGGAGGAACGTATCGAGAAGATTCGCAAGGCCGATCTGAACATCGTCGTCAAAGACAACGCAGGCAACCCCGTCAAAGGCGCCAGGGTATCAGTGAACATGCTGCGCCACACCTTCGGCTTCGGTTCAGCGGTTGCGGCAGACTTTCTGGTCGCCAAGGGATCCGATGCCGACAAATACCGGGAAACCGTTCTCAAGTATTTTAACAAGGTTGTTATCGAAAATGCCCTCAAATGGCCAAATTGGGAAAACGACCACCAGACGCCCATTGCCGCCGTAAAATGGCTGCTTGACCACGATATTGCCGTGCGCGGCCACAATCTGGTTTGGCCTGGCTGGCGTTCCGCGTGGTATCTGCCCAAGGACATTAAGGGTTTGAAAGACAATCCCGAAGCGATGCGCAAGCGGGTGAACGATCACATCGTTGAAGAAGTCAGCGCAATGAAAGGCCGGTGCGTCGAGTGGGATGTCATCAATGAGTTGTATTCCAACCACGATGTGACCGATATCCTCGGCAAGGATGCGATAATCGAATGGTTCCGGCTTGCCCACGAGGCTGACCCGTCAGCGAAGCTCTATATCAATGATTACGATACCGTGGAATCCGGCAGAGAAGGCAACAAGCACACGGACAGCTACGAAGAGACGATTCGCTATCTGCTCGATCACGGTGCGCCACTGACCGGCATCGGCATCCAGAGTCACTTTAGCTGGAATCTTCCCGCGCCGGTTGCCGTGCTGAAAGGATTTGATCGCTTCGGAAAGCTTGGGCCGGAACTCGAAATCACCGAGCACGATATCGACGTTACCGACGAACAACTCCAAGCCGATTATACCCGCGATTATATGACACTCGCGTTTAGCCATTCGGCTGTCACAGGCTTCCTCTCGTGGGGATTTTGGGAGGGCCGTCATTGGAAGCCCAGTGGTGCCTATTTTCGCCGGGATTGGTCGCTCAAACCTGCAGGCAGGGTCTGGATCGATCTCGTCACAAACAAATGGTGGACCCGCGCCTCTGGTGAAACCAACCCTCAGGGTGCCTACTATACCCGCGGCTTTCTCGGAGATTACGAAATCACCATCACTCACGACGGGAAATCGAAAACACTTCGCACCACTCTGAGAAAGAACAGTGCTCCATTGGAAGCCATTCTGGAGTAACCACACCTCCCGATTACAGCGAATGCCTGTAAATCTCGTAGCTGTAAGAGATTTATGACTTCGCTGCGCTCGCGCAGTGCGCAAACCCCTAAAAATTAGCGATTGGACTTTAGCAATTTTCCAGCATTCTTAGCAACGCATGACCACTCCCGCCTCCCCCTTCGCCGCGCTCCGCAACGATAGTCGCCAGACCGATCAACTCCGGCCTATCTCCTTCACCCCGCACTTCGCGCCGCATGCCACCGGCTCCGTTCTGGTCGCTGCGGGCAATACACGTGTCATCTGTTCCGCCATCATCCAGCCGGAGATTCCTCGCTGGATGAAAGAGCAAAAAGTCTCCGGCGGCTGGCTTACAGCGGAGTATTCCATGCTCCCTTACTCCACGCTCGACCGCAAACCGCGCGACATCTCCAAAGGCAAACTCGACGGGCGCTCCTCGGAAATCCAGCGCCTCATTGGCCGGGCGCTGCGGGCGGCAGTCGATCTGAAAGCCCTCGGACAAAACACCCTATGGGTGGATTGCGACGTTCTCCAAGCCGACGGCGGCACCCGCACCGCTTCCATCACCGGCGCATGCGTTGCAGCAGCGCTCGCTTTTGGAAAACTGGTGAGTGAGGGAAAACTCGCCAAATCCCCCCTGAAATCCCTCGTGGCTGCCGTCAGTGTAGGCGTCGTGGGCGGTGTCCCCCTCCTGGACCTCAACTACAGCGAGGACAAGGATGCCACCGTGGACATGAACCTCGTCATGACCGAAGCCCTCGAATTCGTCGAACTCCAAGGTTCCGGCGAAGAAGCCGTCTTCAGCGACACTGAACTCGCCTCCATGCTCGCCTTGGGACGCAAGGGCATCCGGGAGCTCCTCACCGCCCAAAAAGCCGCCATCCAAGCCGGTTTGGCTACCCTTTGTGGATAGATTTACGAATTCTCTCGAAAAACCGCTTGACCGTTTGCCTCTGAACGGACAGTTTTAGCGCCCCTTTAGAGGAAAAAGCTATGTCAAAGATTTGCACCATCACCGGAGCGGGCATCACCCGCGGCAGCGTCATCCACCGTCGTGGAATGGCCAAAAAGAAGGGCGGCGTCGGCCGTCACGTCACCAAGAACGTGCCGCGCACCTTCACTCCCAACCTTAAAACCAAGCGCCTTTGGGTGCCGGAACTCGATTCCTTCGTCGTCATCAAGCTCTCGGCTCGCGCCTTGAAGACCTGCACGAAGAACGGCGCTTATGTGACCCTGAAGAAAGCCGGTCTGCTCTAACTTTTTTCTTCCACCCTCAACACCAACTAAAACCGAATCCAAATTATGGCTTACAGTGTAAAAAGCGCAAAAAGTGGCAAAGAATATTTTCTCCACGAACGCAGACAGCAACTCAAGGGCGGCCAGCAGGTGACCCTTTACTACTTCGCCGGTGTCGCCGGAGAAGCAGCCATCAACGCTCTTCCTGCGGGTTATGAGGTTTCCGAAAACTCCAATACCGGTCTTCCGCTGTTGAAGAAAATCAAGAAATAGTCCGTTTCAAAACCGAAATTATTTTAAAAGGCGGCTCGCAAGAGCCGCCTTTTTTTGTGGGCGCATCCTCTCGCTCCGGCTACCCGTAGCGTAGCGCTTCAATCGGGTCGAGCGTGGAAGCCTTCCACGCGGGATAGAGCCCCGAAATCACTCCGATCCCCACGGCGAAACCGAAGGAAATCAGGACAGCAGGGAAAGTGATCACCGCCGTGTTCTGCGCAGGCGAAAGCATCACGAGAATTCGAACCAACCCGAGGGCGACCACCAAGCCAAAAATGCCTCCGATAAAGCCGATGACACCGCTTTCCACCACGATCTGGATGAAAATATCCCGCTGCCGCGCGCCGATGGCCCGCCGCACGCCAATTTCCCGGATGCGTTCGGTAATGCTTGCCAGCATGATGTTGGTAATGCCAATACCTCCCACGAGTAAACTAATCCCTGCGATTAAGCCGCCGGTCGTTCGGGAATTCTTCACATTCCGCTCGATGGCGTCAGCCCACTCTTCCCGTGTATCGAATCCGAAATCGTCGATTCCCCGGCGTGTTCGGTCCAACACCGTACGTGCCTGGCTAATCGTCTCTTCAAAAAGCGCCATATCTGCAACGCGAAGATAAAGTCTGTCGAGTTGGCGGTTCGGGCTAAAGTCGGGGTTGGATGCGCTTCGGTAGTCGTAAAACATCGTCGTAATGGGGATCAGGACGGCACGGTTTTTCTGCCAGAGGGGATCGAATGCTTTATCCGCCTTGCCGCGCCGCTTCAACTGCTGCGCCGCACGCGCAGCGTCCAGCCCAGCCTCCCGCCTACGCTTGGAAAACGAGATTTCTTCATACTGAAGCACGCCAACGATCCGATAAGGGATGCCGTTCAGCCGAATTGCCTCGCCCAAGGGAATATAGCCCGGACTCTCCGGCCAGAGTTCGCTGACCACGCTGGGTCCGACAACCACCACCCGGCTCACGCTGTCGAGATCGGCCTGGGTGATCGGGCGTCCAAACTCGATTTTTAATCTCCCCATTTTCAGAAACTCCGGTTCTCCCCCCGAAACCCCAGTGCTCAAGGTTTTGTTGGAACGGGTGACTACCATGCTCATGGACAGCTCCGGAGAAACGAGATCAACCAAGGGGGCCCCTTTGCGCAAGGCGTTTGCGTCCTCCATGGTTCGGCCAGGGGAGAGAAAAGCAAGATCCTTGCATCGCTCGGAGGGTTCCTTGGGCACGACCTCCACCCGCTCCATACCGCCTGACGAATACAACATTTCCTTCATTCCCCGGGACAACCCCTCTGTCAGCGCAAACATCGAGAGCAAGCTGGATACACCCAGGATGACGCCCAGCATGGTCAGAAAGCTCCGAAACTTGTGGGAGGAGATTTCCTTTAGGCCGATGAGCAATCCAAACCAGAAATTCATAAGGCGGTGACCTCCTTTGGAACGGCAACCAAGGGTGTCGTCTTTGAGACAGGCACTTCCACATCGTCTCGAATGCGTCCATCGCACATTTCGATCCGTCGCGGCAACCGGGCTGCGATGGTGTTATCGTGCGTGACAATGACGATGGTGCGTCCGCTTTCAGCCAACTCGCGAAAGAGATTCAGAATCGCCTCGCCCGTGTGGGAATCCAGATTGCCGGTTGGTTCGTCGGCGAAAACGATCTTCGGGTTGTTGACGATGGCCCGGGCGATCGCCACGCGCTGGCATTGGCCACCGCTCAGTTGGAGCGGGGTGTTATGGAGGCGGTTCATCAACCCCACCCGTTCGATGGCTTCCATCGCCCGCTCTCGCCGCACTTTGGCGGATACGCCAGCGTAAACCATCGGGAGTTCAACGTTGCGAAATACATCGAACTTCGGCAACAGGTTAAAGGATTGGAACACAAAGCCAATCTTGGCGTTACGCATGGCGGAAAGCTCGTTGTTGCTGGCTCGCGAGACATCGACCCCATCAATCACCAACCGCCCGCTGGTGGGCGAGTCCAAGCAACCCAGAAGATGCATTAGGGTTGACTTTCCAGAGCCGCTCGGCCCGATGATGGCCAGGAATTCGCCTGCTTCAATGGAAAGCGTCACTCCATCAAGCGCGGCGATCTCCTGATCGCCGACGCGATAGATCTTCCGAATATCGTTGATCTCGACGAGGGCCATTTACAGCTTCTTTTCCAGCACGCTCGGCTCCACGGACAAAATCTGTTCACCAACTTTTAGCCCGCTCTTGATTTCAGTAAACTCCAAGCTGGACACCCCTACCGTCACAGTACGCTCAAGCGGTTTGTTCCCCTGGATCACATAAACCACCCGGCTATCGTTTGGCCCTTTGAAAACTGCGGAAATCGGAACCGCCACAACTTGGTCAGCATGAGCCACAGGAACCGTCAGATTTACCGTCATTCCCGGTCGCAGCTTTGGGCTTGGTTTTAAAATCGACGCCTCAACCCGGAAGCCCTTGACGTTGTTAGTGATCACTGCAACGGGAGCGATGAAGCGAACACGGCCCTCCATGGTCTCTTGTTTGGCGGAATCCATCGTCAACTTCACCAACTGCTTGAGTTGCAGCAAGGAGACATCAACCTGGTTGACATTGGTGGCGACTAACAGTTTGGATAAATCAGCCACCGTCATCAATGTCGTCCCGGCGTTGACGCTCACTGCGGGCACCACCACCTGTCCCAAAAGCACTTGGACCTGCAACACCATCCCATCGGTGGGGGCAACGATTCGCGCTTTGCTAATCAGATCGTTCACGGTCTGGAGGCTTCGTTGCGATTTGGCCAGGTCATTCTTCGCGATCGCCAGATCGCTCTCCAAATTGTCGAATGTCTCTTTGGTAATGAGCTTGGATTTATAAAGTTCCTGCGCCCGATCATAGTTGTGTTGAACCCGATCCACCGCCAACTCCCCGCCCTTTATCTCCACCATGACGCTGGCTTTCTGGTTCTGCAAATCCGTATCGTCGATCTCGCAAAGCAGATCGCCCGCCTTCACCTGCTGACCGGGTTCCACATGGAGCGCCTTTACCTTTCCGCCCACCTCGGATTTTACGTCGAGCTGAAATTCTGGCGCCACATCGCCAGCCATGACAATCGAGTAATCAATATCCCGGCATTCCGCCGTCGTTACGTATTTCTCCGGGATTTCCTGAGTGCCAGAAGCCTTCATCTGGCTCCAATATGAGGCTAGTGGATCGCGTCCAAAAAAAACAACGAGACCGGCGATAATCAGGAAAATGGCAAAATACTTCTTCATGGGGGGAGCTTGGCAAGAATCTGTCCCTTTTTAACCCCGACCCCAAGAAAAAGTTGTGCGGGTCCGCGAAAAATCGGCGTGTAGCTTCCTCTATACCATTCCCGCCAAAAATGGATTTGTGGCCCGTTCCCTGCCTACCGTGGTGGAAGGTCCATGCCCCGGCAACACGCGAACGTCGTCCCCTAGCGGCAGTAACTTGTTCACGATGCCGGAAACCAAGAGGTTGCGGTCCCCGCCAGGGAGATCCCAACGCCCCAAGCCTCCGGCAAATAGCACGTCGCCACCAAAAAGTACGCGCTCGCTCTTGGAAAAAAAGCACAGCGAACCGGGGCAATGGCCCGGAACGTGGAAAACTTGGAAATCAATGCCCTCCACCGTCAACACATCGGTCTCATCAATGAAGAAATCCGCCGTCACCGGCTCAATGTCCCACGGAAACCCTATGCGCCGGAAAAACCCTGGCTCCGTCAGCATCCCGATTCCATCGCGGTGATAGCCCACCCGGCAGCCATGCGCCGCCTTGATCTTTGCGGCATCAATCACATGGTCAATGTGGCCGTGCGTCAGCAGCAGCGTACCGACCTTTACCCCGCGCTCCGCGAGCCAATCGAGCGCCCCTTCAGGCGCGTCAATGAGTAGATTCCCCTGCGTCCCCGGAATCAAATAACAATGGGTTTCGAACACTCCGCCGGTAAAGCTGTCTATTTGCATGTCTCAGTGGAGGGGAAGACAATTTGACGCTCGAAGCAAGTCTCGATTTTACGGGAGTTTTGCACTCCGAGTCAAAAAGGATTGCGAACTTCTCCATTACGGCTTTGATTGCTTTGAATATATTCATGAAATCCTTCCGCTCCATTTGCGCCCTCCTTGCGACGTTCGCCCTGTTAACCACGCTTACCGTGCGCGCGGGAGCGGAACCCGATTCCAGCCAGATTACCAGTTCCATCGGGCGGGTCCTGGAGCAATTTCATTACAGCCGCCACCGGCTCGACAATGACATTTCCAAGCGGACCCTCCTGCTCTATCTCGAAACGCTCGACTACGGTCACCTCGTTTTCACCCAGCAGGACATCGACGCTTTCACGGCTAAATTTGGCGACGCTCTCGACGATGACATCCTTCTCGGCAACCCGACGCCGGTGTATGAAATCTTTGACCTGTATAAAAAACGGGCGAACGAGCGCGTAGCCAAAGTCAAGGAATGGCTGGCCAAGGAAAAATTCACTTTCAAGAGCAACCAGACCGTCATGATCAATCGCCAGAAGGCACCCTGGCCCAAGGACGAAGCCGAGGCCGATGCGCTCTGGCACCAGCGTCTGGAAAGTGAGCTCCTCACCTTGAAGCTCGCCAAACATCCCGCCGAGCCTCCCCTGAAAGTGGTGACGCGCAATTACGACCAGTTCCTGAAAATGATCCAGGAGCAAACCAACCGCGATGCTGTGGATCAGTTCCTCTCCGCCCTTGCACAGACCTACGATCCGCACTCGGAATACATGAGCAAGGACGAGTATCAGAACTTCCAGGTCATGATGAAGCTCTCCCTCGTCGGCATCGGTGCCGTGCTCCAAAAAAGCGAAGATGGCTACACCAAAATCATGGAGTTGGTCGTTGGCGGTCCTGCGGAAAAAGAAGGTCACCTCAAAGTGGGCGACAAAGTCACCGCCGTTGCCCAAGACGACAAGCCGTTCGTCGAAATCGCCGGCATGAAACTCGACAAAGTGGTTGCCATGATCCGTGGCAAAAAAGGGACCAAGGTCCGCCTCCGGGTTCTCCCATCTCACGCGGATCCGAGTGCACGCAAAGTGATTGAAATCGTGCGCGACAAGGTGGAAATGAAGGATCAGGAAGCGAAGGCTTACATCATCGAAAAGCCGGGTCAGGACGGCAAGCCGCTTCGCATCGGTTGGATCACGCTGCCGGGATTCTACGGTGACTTGGATGGCACCAAGAGCACAACAGAGGATGTCAAAGCCCTCCTCAAACGGCTCAAAAAAGAGGAGATTTCCGGCCTTGTGATTGATATCCGGCGTAACGGCGGCGGCTACCTTGCCGAAGCCACCAAGCTCACCGGCCTCTTCATCCACAAAGGCCCGGTCGTGCAGGTCAAGGACGCCAACGGCAAAATCGAAGTCTTGAGCGCCGACACACCAGACGTCACCTACGACGGCCAGCTTATCGTCCTTACCAGCCGCCTGAGTGCCTCCGCCAGCGAGATTTTTGCGGGCGCATTGCAGGACTATGGGCGCGCCATCATCGTGGGCGACCAGCACTCTTTCGGCAAAGGCACCGTGCAACAGTTGATCCCCGTGGATCGCTTCGTGCAATTTCTCAGCGGCTCGGGCGGCGAAGCCGGGGCGCTCAAGCTCACGATCCAGAAATTTTACCGCGTGGCGGGTGGTTCCACGCAATTCCGAGGCGTAGAATCTGATGTGATCCTCCCTTCAATCTGGGATCGCGATGACATCGGCGAATCCGCCCTCAAAGGCCCGCTCCCCTACGACGAAGTGCCGCCCGCCGATTACCAGAAAATCCCCAATCAGCCGCTATTTCTGGATGAACTGCGCAGCCGTTCCGCCGGGCGCGTGACCGCCAATCCCGAGTTCAAATACGTCACCGACGATCTTGCCAAACTCAAGGAAATCCTCGACGGCAACAAAGTCTCGCTCAACGAGCAGACACGCCGGGAGGAGATGGCTAAAGACAAAGCCCTCAAGGAAAAACGCATCGCCGAGCGTAGCAAACGCAAGCCGCTGGATTTAAAAGTCTATGCCATCACGCTCGACAATGCCGATAAACCGGGCTTGGAACTGGCCAAAAACGACGGAAAACGGAACGTGGACCAATGGGTTCCAGCCGTTCCGGATAAGACGAAAAAAGCTGCCAGGAAATCGGATGGCGACGACGATCTAGACGAAGACGATACGGATGCGAAGAGCACCGCGAACGCCCCGGTCATAGACCCAGTCCGAGCCGAAACACTCAACATCCTCAGCGATCTGATTGACCTGCGGAATATCCAGCACGTCGAGAGCACAGCCAAGACGGGGTTGTAGAGTGTTTTTCTCGTTCCCAAGTTAAACTTGGGAACGAGGGGGGAAATTTGCTTTGGGCTTGCCGGAGTTAAGAGGTCTAGACAAGATCGCACTCATCCGTGCTGCTCACGTACACCGTGAAACACCTTAAAGCTAATATCACAGTCGATCGCCCGCTCACAACTCAAGAGCAGTTGCTTATCCGCTGGTTGTTGGAGCACGGTGAGACAAACGCGATAGATTTTCTTCCACAGCTTTTACAGGCGCGAGTGATCGGTCGCTGTTCTTGTGGCTGCGCTAGCATCGATCTCGCAATTACGGGGAACAACGTTTTAAGGGGTGCCCCCATGGATATTCTCTCAGATTACCTCTGGCGTGACGAACAAGGGCACCTGTTCGGTGCCTACGTTTTTGCTCACGAAGGACTTCTTGCCGGTCTCGATTTATGGTCGGTTGACGGTCAAGCTATGGGTGAAAGGCTCCCAGAGATACATGAACTGTGGCCAATGGAATCTAAGGGCAGCGTCTAGCCGGGTGATCAAGTGTTTTTCCGAGCAACTCCTTTACCTCTTCCCCGCCAGCAAACTTACCCATTTGCTTTTTCTCACGGCTTTTTGGAACTTGAAGCCGTGCTTGCTGAATGTGGCGACGACTTCTTTTTCCTGAATGGAGAGGATGCCTGAGAGGATGAGCGTGCCGCCGGGACGGACGGCGGAGGTGATGGAGGAGGCGGCCTGGATCAAGACCTGGCTGAAGAGGTTGGCGGCGACGACATCCCAAGTGCGCGGCGGCGTCCAGGCGAGGACGTCGGTTTTGCGGATCGGGATTGGCCCGGCGGCGTTGATGGCGATGTTCTCCTTGGCGGTGCGGACGGCGTGGGGGTCGAAGTCGCACCCTTCCACCTTGCGTGCGCCGAGTTTGCGGGCGGCGATGGCGAGGATGCCGCTGCCGGTGCCGAGGTCGAGGAAGTCCCACGGGGCGGCTTGTTTCGCCGCGAGATCGCACAAAAGCCGCAGGCAGGAGGCGGTGGTGGCGTGATCGCCGGTGCCGAAGGCCATGGCGGCCGGGATGATGAGCACGGGACGGGAAGCGTCAAGTTGTTGGGCCGTTTCCACGGAATCAACCACCCAGAGTTGGTCGCGGATGGCGAGCGGTTTGCGGGCGACGGGTTCGCTGATCAGTTTGTCTTTGATCTCGCGGACCTGCCCGCCGAACTGTTTGAGCAAGCCGTCGGCTTCCTTGCGCGTGAGGGCGTAGGCCTCCATTCGCAGCGATTTACGGTTGGGTAGTCGGACGACGGCGAGGCGCGTTGGCCCGATGCATTGCAGCCGTTCGAGCCAGGCGTCTTCCCATTTAGCTGAGGTCAGTTTTCGCCAGGTTAGCATCGCAATCCCCGCATTTTTTGGCCTGTTTGCGAGGGGTTGATCCAGCGGGTGCCGTCGATTTTCCATACCTCATCCTCCCAGATCAGGGAGTAAAGGCAGGGGGTGACCTTGCCGTCGCGTCCGATAAAAAAGACCTCGACCATGGCATGGCGTCCCCGGTGCTGCCACGGGCCGAACTCTACGCGCCCATTTTTGGCGACGCGGGCGAAGTCGTTGCGGATCATCTGGGCGAAGCGGTCAAGCGGAACGCGCTGCTGGACGGTGGCGGAAGCCTGGCGGTAGGCGGAGGGGAAATCCTCGCTGCAGCAGGCGGCGAGCTGCTGGCTCACCACGGCGAAGAGGTCTGCCGGTTTGATCTGCTCCGAGCGCAGTCCGTCGAAATAATGCACCAGAGCCGCTGTCGCACAGACGGAAAAGGAGAAGAGGACCAGAGTGATTTTGCCGCGTGGAATCATGCGATGAAGGCTGCGCCAGGCAGATGCAAAGCTGGATGAAAAATATAAACTATCAAGAACCCAACCCAGAGGCAAGCAGGGAAGGGGGGAGGGGAATTGCTAATTGGGAGGCGCTGCCGCACCAGTTAGAGGATGGGGATTTTGAGACGTTTGTGAGTTCTCTCGCTCTGCTCGGGATGACAAGCATGTTGGTTGACGCTGTTTTTTTCACAATTCTCCCCCTTTGCGTCCTTTGTGATTCCCGACAGATGGTTTGAGAAACATTGAATCAGGCCGAAATTGCCTGAGTTCTTGAGTTCCTGATTGTCCTCTTCCATGGCAGACTCCCCTCGAAATGAAGCAGCAGTTGTTGGCTACGTTGAAGCAGGCGTTCGGTTTCCCGGCGTTTCGTCCGTTGCAGGAGGAAATTATCCTCGATGCGCTCGCAGGCCGGGACGTCTTCGCGCTGCTGCCCACCGGTGGCGGCAAATCGCTCTGCTTCCAACTCCCGGCGCTGCTCAAACCGGGGCTGACGGTGGTGGTCTCGCCGCTCATCTCGCTGATGAAGGATCAGGTGGACGCCCTGCAAGCCAGCGGCATCCCGGCGACCTTCCTGAACTCCGCGCTCGCCGAGGGCGAAGGCCGCAAGCGGCTGCGCGGGCTCCACTTGGGCGAATACCGGCTGCTTTACGCCGCGCCGGAACGGCTCATGCTCTCCGGGATGCTGGAGGATTTGAAGAAGTGGAACGTCGGGCTGATCGCCATCGACGAAGCCCACTGCATCAGCGAATGGGGGCACGATTTCCGGCCCGAATACCGGCAACTCTCGACCCTGCGCGATCACTTCCCGGGCGTGCCGATCATGGCGCTCACGGCCACCGCGACGGGACGCGTTCGCGAGGACATCGTGCGCCAGTTGCGGCTCGATCCCGCGCATCATTACGTGGCGAGCTTCAACCGCCCCAACCTCTCCTACCGGGTTATTCCCAAGGCGCAGCCTTACCAGCAGGTGCTCGAATTCGTCCGCAAACGCCGCAACGAATGCGGCATCATCTACTGCTTCAGCCGCAAGGCGGCGGAGAGCGTGGCGCAGCGGCTCGAAGAGGACGGCATCAAGGCGCTGCCATATCACGCCGGGCTCACTTCCAAAGAGCGCAGCCGCAACCAGGAACGCTTCCTGCGCGATGAAGTGCGCGTCATCGCGGCGACCATCGCCTTCGGCATGGGGATCAACAAACCGAACGTCCGCTACGTCATCCATTACGATCTGCCGAAAAACATCGAGGGCTACTATCAGGAAACCGGACGCGCCGGACGCGACGGTCTCCCGAGCGAATGCCTGCTCCTCTTCAGCGCGGCGGACGTGGTGAAGCAGAACGGGTTCATCGACGAGAAGCCGACCCTGCAGGAGCAGCAAATCGCGCGCGATCAATTGCAGCAGATGGTCCATTACGCGGAGTCCCCATCGTGCCGCCGCGCCACGCTGCTGCGCTACTTCGGCGAAGAATGGCCGGAGGAACCGTGCGGCGGCTGCGACAACTGCCTCGATCCGCGTGAAACCATAGACGGGACGCTCACGGCGCAGAAGTTCCTCTCGTGCGTCTATCGCGTGCGAGAGAAAACCGGGTTCGGCTTCGGCATGAAACACATCGTGGATGTGCTCGTCAGCGCACAAACTGACCTGATCCGCAAGTGGAGGCACGACACGGTATCCACCTACGGCATCGGCAAGGACTTGAAGCGGATGGAGTGGCAGGCCATCGGGCGCGAGTTGATCCGGCTGGGGCTTCTGCGGCAGAGCAGCGAGAAGTTTTCCGTGATCGAACTGACCCCGGAAGGGCGTGAAGTCCTCACGCAACGCAAAAAAGTGACGCTGACAAAGCATACCGAGCCAACGCCTGAGAAGCTGAAGCGAAGCGGGGAAATTCCGTGTGACGAGCAGTTGTTCGAGCGCCTGCGCGCACTGCGACACCGGATCGCCGACGAGAACGATGTGGCTGCCTACATCATTTTCTCCGACGTGGCGCTGCGCGAAATGGCCAACCGTTATCCAGCCAACACGACCGAATTCGCGCGTATCTCCGGCGTTGGCAAACAGAAATTGGAGGCTTACTCAGAGCCGTTTATCGACGAGATCGCCGCATACCTGCGCACCTATCCACGCCAGATTTTCGAGGACTCCTTCACGATCCCGGAGCTGCGCAAACCCAAGGCACGCTCTAACGCAGCCCTCAACGATACCACCCGCGAGACGCTGCGGATGTTCCGCTCCGGAATGAAGGTAACAGACATCGCGCAGAGTCGGGGATTTACGCCCGGCACCATCTACGGACATCTGCTGTCAGCAGCGGAACACGGCGAGGCGCTTTCGCTCGCGCAATTTTTTAGTCAAGAGGAGCAGCAACTCATGTCCGCCGCGCTGGAAAAATCGATGGGGCATCTTGGCACCGCGAAAGAACTTCTGGGCGCGCGAGGGGATTACGGCGCGCTGCGGTTGTATCTCGCGCTACGAGGGAAGACAGCGTAAGAACAAGTTCACCCCACCCTATCCACCCAGGCTTTCGCAGATCGGAGGAGTTCTGGGGCGTTGCGCAGGCGCAGTTTCGTTTTCAGATTCTCGCGGTAGGTCTCGATGGTCTTGACGCTCAGATGCAATGCCTCGGCGATCTGTTTGGTGGCAAGCCCCGCGCCGATGAGCTGGAAGATGTGCAGTTCGCGGTCGGAGAGCGGTGGGTTCGCTTGTGGCACAAGCGCCCGGCACGGTTCGGGCGCGAGCCCTTTTTCGGCCAGCAACACGCGCATCCGCCCGCTCAGATACACCTCGCCCCGAAGCACCGCGCGCACGGCGGCGAGCACTTCCGCCGAGGGCTCCTTTTTCATGATGTAACCGGAGGCTCCGGCACGAAGAGCGCGTTCGGCGTAGATCCATTCGTCATGCATGGAGATGACGAGAATCAGGATGCCGGGCCGCAGAGCGCGGATTTGTTTGATCAATTCCAGTCCGTCCTCGTGACCCAGCATGAGGTCGAGGATCACGAGATCGGGCGGCGGATCGTCGTCCACGGCCAGAATGGTGGTTCCCACGCTGTCCGCCTCGCCACAAAGTGTGAGGCGGGGCTCTTTGGCGATCAACTGCACAAGCCCACCGCGCATCAGCGGATGGTCATCAACGATGAGAACGCGCGAGGGTGGGATCACAGCTTGATCCCGAATTCATCGGTTTCCGAGACGGATTCCACAAAAGCGGTCAGCAATTCGATGACTTGTTTGACATCGTTCAAGTCCGCCATTTCCACGACGGAATGCATGTAACGCAACGGCAGGGAAATGAGCGCGCTAGGGATGCCTTCGCGGGTCTCGAAGATCACATCGGTATCCGTGCCGCTGTAGCGCGAAGAGGATTCGTGTTGGATCGGGATGTTGAGCCGCTGCGCGACTTCCAGCAATCGGGCGATAACGGCGGGATGATTGCAGGTACCGTGGGTGACGCTCGGGCCGCCACCCAGCTTGACTTCGCCGTGCTGGGCCGCGTCAATGCCGGGGGTGTCGGTGGCATGGGTGACGTCGAGGACGATGCAAACATCAGGCATGAGCCGGTGGGCAACCATCCTGGCACCGTGGCCGCCGATTTCCTCCTGCACGGCGTTGACGGCGTGGACGGTGGAGCGCAGCGACGCCTTGCGCTGGCTCAGGTTGGCAAGCACTTGCGAAAGGATGTAGCCGCCCGCGCGATTGTCGAGGGCGCGGCTCACGATGTAGTGATTCCCGAGCGCCTCGGCCTGATCCGCATAGACTGCCGGATGCCCGACACGCAAGCCGAGCGCAGTGACCTCCGCCGGATTTGACGCGCCGACATCGACGTAAAGCTCGTGGACTTTGGGCGCTTTTTCATCACCTAGGCTATCCTTGCGCAGGTGGATGGCGGTATTGCCGATGATGCTGCGCACGGGGCCGTTGTCGCCGAGGATTTCCAAGCGACGCCCCCGAGCGGTAGCAGTATCGGAGCCGCCGATGCGGTCGATGCGCAGGAAGCCTTCCTTGGTAATCTGCTTGATAATGAAGCCGATTTCGTCCGCGTGAGCTTCGAGCATGATGCGCTTGGGCGTGCCCTGAGCGGCGCGGGCTTCCAAGGTGGCCCAGGCGGTGCCGTAGGCGTCGTTTTCCACGCGGTCAGCGTGGGCGCGGACATACGCGGCCCATTTACGCTGGCCTGCGATTTCAAATCCGGTGGGGCTGGGCGTGTTAAGCAGGTCGAAAAGAAAAGCGTGGTCTTCCATGGCGGGAAAATTAAACCAAACCCGCAGAAAACGGAGAAAAATCGTACGCAGGGCGATCCACGCCAATGAGATTGGATGTTCCCCTACCGCCCAAAAAACTCACCACCACCAGCTTCGGCCAGCAATACGGGGGAGGCACTTACGATCTTTTTGAGCGCCGCGTCCTGAAACACGCGCAATGCTTCAGCGCAAACAGAGCGCAGATCAGGGCTGGCGTCGATCCGCACCGAGGGTCGGTCACCGCGCGCATGCAATGTCTGGAAAATTGCCCTCACTTTTTCCAGATACTCGCAGCCTTCAAAATCGTTGGGAGCGTCGCCGCGTCCGTGAATACGCTCGATGCTCTCCTTCACATCGATGTCCAGGAAGAGGATCAAATCAGGAATGGGGGCGATGACTTCGTTGGCAGCGATGATCCGCTCGAAATCAGCTCCGCGCGCTCCCTGATAAGCCGCGTTGCTCCAGTAATACCGGTCCAGGATGACAATCTGATTATCCGCCAGCGCCGGGCTGATGCTCCGCTCGACATGCTCCTTGCGGTCGAGCCGGAAGAGTTCCAGTTCCTCGTCCAATGAGAGACGCCCGGTATTGGCCGACTCCCGAAGCTTGTGCCCATGGGAAACGCCGGTCGGTTCCTTGGAAAACACGCACGCGAGGCCGCGTTCTCCGCACCATTGGGCCAGCAGCGCAGCCACAGTTGATTTGCCCGTGCCGTCGATCCCTTCGACAACCGCAAGAAACCCGCCTGGGATGGGTGTTTTCATGGTCCTTATTTCAGGAGCCAGGTAATAATCGCCTTCTGGACATGGAGCCGGTTCTCGGCTTCGGTGAAAATAGTGTCGGCGTGGGATTCCATCACTTCGTCGGTGATCTCCTTGCCCCGGTAGGCGGGCAGGCAGTGCATGGCCAAGGCACCCGGCGCGGCTTTTTGTAGCAACGCCGAATTAATTTGGAACCCGGCAAGCTGGGCAAGGCGGTATTCCGTCTGCTTCTCCGTCCCCATGCTGACCCAAACGTCAGTATAAAGAACATCAGCTCCAGAAACCGCAGCAGCGAGATCGTCGGTAACAAGGATATCGCCGCCCGCTCGCGCGACCAACTCTGGCGATGGCTGGAACGGCTTGGGCGAGGCAATGCACAGGGTAAAGTTGAGCTTGGAGGAGGCCCATATCCACGAACGCGCCACGTTGGACATGCCGTCACCGATAAACGTGACGGTTTTGCCTTCGTAGGTGCCGAGTTTCTCCTGGATGGTGAACAGGTCGGCCAATATCTGACACGGATGCTCCTCGTCAGTGAGGGCGTTGATGGTGGGGATGTTGCTATAGTGGGCGAAGTCCTCCACATCGCTTTGGGCGAATGTGCGAATGACAGCACCGTGCAACATGCGGCCCATGACGCGCGCGGTGTCCTTGATCGGCTCGCCACGCCCAAGCTGGATGTCGCTGGCGCTCAGGAAAAGGACATCGCCGCCCAGTTCGCGGATGCCGACCTCGAAGCTGACGCGGGTGCGCGTGGAGGATTTGCTGAAAATCATCCCCCAGCATTGATGCCGCAGCGGGTGTTTCGTGTGACGGCCCCGCGTCGCCTTGAGCGTCTGGGTCATCGCAAGGATTTCGGCAATGTCGCTCCCGGAGAGCGATTCAAGTGAAAGCAAATGCTTCATGGGAAAATGGGGTAATTTTTATGATAACGCCGTGCGCAGGATTTCTACGGCCCGGTCGATCTCCGCGCGGGTAACGTTGAGCGGCGGCAGCCACCGGATGCTGTGGGTGCCGGAGGGGATGCTCAACAACCCGGCTTCGTGTAGCCTCGCGATGAGCGCCAGAGCGGGCGGACGCTGGTCGCCGAAGTGTTCGGAGAAATCGGGCGTCAATTCAAAGGCAATCATCAGCCCCACACCCCGAACGGTCCGGATGAGCGGCGAATGCAGTCCTTCGAGAGCGGCTTTGGCATACGCACCCATTTCGAGGGCGTTGGCGAGGAGACCTTCTTCTTCGATGATGGAAAGCACCTCGTTGGCGACGGTGCAGCCGAGCGGCGTCCCACCATAGGTGGACCCGTGGGTGCCGGGGCCGAGCAGATTCGCCAAGCTCACTTCGGTACCGTCTTTGAGCGTGATCTTGCGGTTGCGCACCCAGAATGCGCCGAGCGGGAATCCACCCGCAATGCCTTTGGCCCAGCTTACCGCATCGGGGATGACTTCCTCGCCTACAAGGGTTTTCCAAGCGCACCAGTCGCCCGTCCGGCCCAAGCCGCATTGGATCTCATCGAACATGAGAAGCAGACCATGGTCGTCGCAAATCTTGCGGACAGCTTTCAAAAACTGGATCGTCGCCGGGCGCACGCCGATTTCTCCCTGGATCGGTTCCATTAAAATGGCGACCGTGTCCGGCCCGATGGCCCGTGAGAGTTCCGGCGCATCATTGTAAGGAACGTGACGGAATCCCGGCGTGATCGGCTCAAAGCCCTTTTTGACTTTCTCCTGCCCAGTGGCAGCAATGCCTCCAAGCGTCCGCCCGTGGAAAGAACCATCGAACGTTAGAATTTCAAACCGATTGGTGGCATAATCGAGCTGTTCTCCAGCAGCATGCCGTGACAGTGGAGAGAGGGCTTCGTTGCCGTATTTACGAGCAAGCTTGTAGAGCCCGTCGTTGGCCTCGGCTCCGGAGTTGGCAAAGAAAACTTTACCGGGATGACCGGTATAGCCCACGAGCCGCTTGGCCAGTTCACCCTGAGGCCGCGTGTAATAAAGGTTGGAGGTGTGGATGAGCTTGCGAGCTTGGCGTGAGAGAGCATCCGCCACGCGCGGATGGCTGTGGCCCACGGAACAGACGGCGATGCCGGCCCCGAAGTCGAGGTATTCCTTCCCTGCCTCGTCCCATACGTGGCAACCTTCGCCCCGCTCCATTACCAGCGGGAACCGCCCGTAGGTCGGGATTACATATTGTTCAAACAATTCAAGCGTACTTTCCATTTTGAATCTCCCAAAGCTGGTTTAAAAATCAGGCGACGATCTCCGTGCCGACGCCGCTGTTTGTGAACACTTCCAACAAGATCGAATGCGGAATGCGTCCGTCGATGAAGTGCACTTTTTTGACGCCCTTTTCGATGGCGCTCATGGCGGATGCCACCTTCGGAATCATCCCCCCGGCGATAATCCCTTCCTCGATCAATCCCTGCACTTCTGCGATGGACAACGTGGAAATGAGCGAATCCTCCTGCTTCGGATCGCGCATAATACCGGGAACATCGCTCAAATAGATCATCTTGGCCGCGCCGAGCGCCGCTGCGACGGCGCCCGCCGCCGTGTCGGCGTTGATGTTGAAGATGGCTCCCGTTGCATCCCGCCCGATAGGCGAAACCACCGGAACGACCTCTTCGTTCACAGCCTTCTGTATCTGGTTCAAGGTAACGTCGGTTACCTCGCCGACAAAGCCGAGATCGACCATCTCGCCTTTCTCGTCCTGTTGCGAAAGGAGTTTGGTAACTTGAAAAACTTCCTTGCCGTGAATGCCGACCGCGCGTCCGCCAAATTCGTTGATTGTCTCGACAATCTTCGGATTGATGACGCCGTTCAAGACCTCCTCGACGATAAGAATCGACTGCTCGCAGGTGACGCGTAGCCCGTTGACGAACCGGGCTTTGATCCCCGCTTCGCGCATCCGCGTGGTGATGGCCTTGCCGCCCCCGTGAATCAGGACGGGGTTGATGCCAACAGCTTCCAGGAAAACTACATCGCGTAGCAACCGCTCCACGGCGTGCTCGTCCTCCATCGCGCTGCCTCCGTATTTGATCACGAAAAGCTGACCGCGATACTTCTGGATGAAGGGCAGGGCTTCAATCAGCGATTCGGTGCGGGCGAGATGAGAAACGTGATTCATCTTAAAAAGCAACAGAGGATCGGTGGAAAAATGATCATTGGAAATCCAACCTGCCGTTTGCGCAATCCAAAAATTACTCGCCCATGTTAAACTCGACGTAGGCCGTCGTCAGGTCGGTGGTGAATACCGTGTATTCCGCCTCCCCGATATGGAGGTCTACGGTGATGGTAAAACGCTTGTTGGCGACGACTTCCTTGAGCTTGGAAAACGGCGTCGCCGCAGCAATGCCATTCTGCACGGCGATGAGTCCGTCGTAATAAATATCCACGGTTTCCTCGCGCACGCGGGCCTTGGAGTAACCGATGGCATCCATGACACGTCCCCAGTTGGGATCGCCCCCAAACCAGCAGCACTTGGTGAGCGTGGAGTTGGCGACAGCCTCGGCGGCTTTGCGGGCATCCTGCCGACTCTTGGCACCACGCACTTGGACGGTAACGTATTTGCTAACCCCCTCGCCGTCTTCCACGATCATCCGCGCCAGCGCGCAGCAAACGTGGTTCAAGGCGTTCTGGAAACGGTCAAAATCCTTCTGTCCATCGCGCAACACTGCATTGCCCGCCGCACCATTGGCCAGGATAAGCACGGTATCGTTGGTGCTCATGTCGCCGTCGATGGTGATCCGGTTGAAGGATTGTTCGACCGCGTCGGAAATGGCCTGTTGCAGCAATTTTTTGCTCAGGGCGGCATCCGTGGTGATGAAGCAGAGCATGGTGGCCATGTTCGGGTCGATCATGCCCGCGCCCTTGGCGATGCCGCCGATGCGCACTTTTTTGCCGGAAAGCGTCAGTTCCACCGCGATCTCCTTGGTGTGGGTATCGCTGGTCATGATCGCTTTCGCCGCTTTCATGCTACCACTACTGGCAGTAAGTGCTTTGGGAGCCTGCGCGATGGCCTCCTCCATCCGCTCGATGGGCAGCGCCACGCCGATGCGCCCCGTGGAGCAGACCAATACCTGGCGTTCCTTGATCCCGAAAGCCTTGGCTGTCGCCTTGGTCATTCGCTTGGCATGGTCGATACCGATCACGCCCGTGCAAGCGTTGGCGTTGCCGCTGTTGGCGACGATGGCGCGAGTCTCCGCCGAGCGGATATTCGCCTGCGAAACGCGCACCGGCGCAGCCTTGACGCTGTTGGTGGTGAACGTCCCACCCGCCACGGCGGGAACCGTGGAGCAAATGAACGCCATGTCTGGCTTGGAGGTATTGTTTGCTTTAATGCCCGCGAAAACGCTGCCAGCAGTGAAGGATTGCGGGGCGGTAACGCCACCGGGGATTTCGGTAAAACTATTCATAATGGGGTGGGATGAAAGAGTTAGAGCCCTTCGGTTTCGGGCCAGCCAAAGAGGATGTTGAAGCTCTGCACAGCCTGACCGGAGGCTCCCTTGACGAGATTGTCCTCGGCGCTCAAAAGCACCACCCGGCCCGTGCGCGGATCGTGTCGCCAGGCGATGTCGATGTAGTTGGTGTGCGTGACGTTCTTGATGTCAGCACTCCCGTTTGCACCCTGCAAGCGCACAAACGACTCGTTCTTGTAAGCCGTTTCCAGCGCGGCGGTGATCTCCGGCGCACCCATGCCCGGCGCAAGGTCGGCATACGTCGTAGTCACGATGCCCCGCGTCACCGGGATGAGATGCGGCGTAAAGCTGATGACCACCCGCTCGCCCGCCGCAGCGGAAAGTTCCTGTTCAATCTCGGAGAGGTGCCGGTGCTTGGGCACGCCATAAGCCCGCACGCTCTCGTTGCATTCACAGAAGAGATAGTCGATCGCCGCCTTGCGGCCCGCGCCGCTCACGCCGCTCATGCTGGAGACCACGATGCTTGCAGGCTTCACCAACCGCCCCCGCAACAGGGGAATCAACGGCAGCAGAATGCTCGTGGGGTAACAACCGGGCGAGGCGATCAAATCCGAGGCGCGAATTTGCTCCCGATACACTTCCGGCAGTCCATAGACGCTCTGGGCGAGCAACTCGGGAGCGGGATGGGCTTCGCCATAAAATTCCTGGAAAACAGCGGGGTCTTTGATGCGGAAATCGGCGCTCAGGTCGATGACCTTGAGCCCCCCCTCCAGCAGCGGCTTGGCGTACTCGTGGGCCAGACCATGCGGCAGCGCAAGAAACGCCACCTTCGCCCCGGAGGCCACCACCGCCGCCGCGTCCGACGCGCTGAATTTCACCTCGGAAAACCGATGATGCTGGAACCGGGGATAGACTTGGGCAATGGACTGGCCCGCAAACTGACGGGAGGTAACGCAGACAAGGTCCACCCCCGGATGCCGCATTAAAATGCGGATCAATTCCTGACCGGAATAACCCGATGCTCCAACAACAGCGACTTTTACGAAATTCATGAGGAAAGGGGTGGAGAATACGCCCCTATCCCTCCGTTTGAAAACCTGAAAATGCAGGGGGTGGCAAATCAAACCTCCAGAAATCAAACCTGCTCCGCCGCTAGCGTGGTTTTGGGCAATCCACCCAAATCACAAACTTCGTCACGCAGTCGGTTCGCCAGCGTTTTACGGTCGGAGCCGGGTGCCTGCGGCTGACCATAAGTCACCGTCGCGAGGACACACCGTTTCCCCAGCAAATTGAGCAGGTGCGTGCCAAAAACCGTTTCGGGCCGATAGTAGGCGACTTCGTCTTCCACCACGCCGTCCCCCGGCTCCAGTTCATAGCGGACAAACGCCGGTGTCACCATCCAGCCGTTCTCGACAATCGGCGCAAGGAGCGGCGTGCGGAAGGGGAGCACCCCCTCGCCGCTCGAACTGGTCCCCTCTGGAAAAAAGGTGAGCACAGTCCCCGATTCCACAACCAACGGCATTTCTGCGGCCACGCGCAGCACGTCGCTGCGAAGATCGCGTCGGATAAACAGCGTGCCTGCCCAACGGGTCAACGGCCCAAAAACGGGCCAGTTGGCCACCTCCGCCTTGGAAATAAAGACCAGCGGCGTGCGGGATCCGTGGACGATAATGTCCAGGTAGCTGACATGATTACTCACCATGACACCGTGCCGGGGCGGCTGACCCACATACTGCGGCTCAACTCCGAGCGCCCAAAGAAAGCGCCGAGACTGCTTCTGTATCCAAGCCGCGCGCACCACAATGGAACCGGCGCGCCCGGTCAGTCGAACAGTGAAAAAATAAGTCGCTCCGGAGACGACCACCACCCAAAGGACTTTGAATATCCGAAAGAGGACTCTGAAAAAACGCAGGGAGGCAATCATGAGCAGCAGGGGAAGGAAGCCTTACTGCAAGTCATACCGGGCCGCCACGCTCGCAGGCAGAGCTTGGATGTCCACCAGCGTCAGGAAATCGATTGTCTTAAACTCTGCGTCCAAGGCGGGCGCACTGCAAATTTTCGCTCCAAGGGAGAAGTAGGCGCTCATCAACTTCGGCGCCCGCACCGGCGTGGTGAGCGGCTCTGCAACGCACTCGTAACCGGGCATCGGGCGCGTCTGCCAATCCGGATCGGCGAGATAGCGATCCTTGAGCGCATGGTAGAGAGCCATGCCTTCCGCCGGGTCCTGGGAAGTGAGCGAGGAGCAGCCCATCAAATAGCGACCGCCGCGCGTCTTGGCGTAGTGGGCAATTCCTTTCCAGAGCAGCCCCAGCACAACCAAGTTGCGGTGCTGTTGGTGAACGCAGGCGCGTCCGAGTTCCACCAGTTCCGCCGACCGGGGGAGGAACGGAGTGAAATCGAATTCCTGCGCGCTGTAAAATCCGGCTCCCGCAAGCGCCCGGTCGCCCATCTGCACCCGGTAAGTCCCCACCAACGTGCTGCTGGCGATTTCCTCAACCAAAAGATGATCGCAAACGTCATCAAAGCGGTCCACGTCCATCCCGGTCTCTGCGGCGCTGGCCAGCCCTTCCCCCATCTCTACGTTAAACACCTGATAACGCAAACGTTGCGCCGCCTCGACATCACCACGCGACTCCGCAAGGCGCAGCCGGTAAAGCTGCTGGGTTTTGGAGTTGGGCGTAAGCTTGTCGGCAACATTGGCCGCAGATGCGGCGATAGGGGTACTCATGTTCCGTGTATTTTGGGGAAAATAATGAAGCTCTAGTGACAGCCGCGTTACGATTCGGTGAAATCGGCCGAAGCTTGTGTATCGCTTTCGAGGAATTTTGCACCCAAAATCCAAAAAAGTCCAGCGATTGCGATCATCCCCGAAACCGCCAAAAACGCCGTATTCATCCGCCAGCGATCGGCGATGGCTCCGATCAAAGGGGGTGAAATCGCGTCCCCCAAGGCGTGGATAACGAAGATGTTCACCGCAAAGGCTGTGGCGCGGATGGAAGGCAGGGTGACATTCACCAGCGCCGCGTTGGCCGGGCCAGTGTTGAAGAAGAGGAAGAACTCCACCAAAAAGAGCATTCCCCAGAACCAGGGGAAAGGCGTGACGAGCATGAGGAGCGTCAGCGGAAAGGCGATCAGCATCCCCACGCCCGATACCAGAAAATAGCCACCGGGATGACGCCGACTCACCCAGTCCGCCAGCCACCCGCCGGAAAGCGTCGCCAGAAGTCCGCCGACCACGGTGATCGCACCAAACATCGTATTGATCCGTCCCAAATCCGGCTGCCCCCGGTATTCATGGATGTAGCAGGGAATCCAGAAGGAAAGCCCCCCGATGGCGAAGGTCATCGCTGTCATCGCCGCCGTGTTGAAGAGATAGGAGCGATTGCGCAACAGCCCGCGCAGATCATGCCAAAACACCGACGCCGGGCGTTGTTGAGCCGCAGTCCGTGCCAGCAACTTTCGCGGTTCCGGCATCCAATAACATAACCCGGCCAGCGCCAATCCCGGCAGCGTGACGAGGTAAAACGGCCAGCGCCATCCCCAGGTTCCTCCCACCACGCCGCCGAAAACATACCCGAGCGCGCTCCCCACGGGAATCGCCAGATAGAACAACGAAAGCACCCGCCCCCGGACCGACTCCGGGAAGTAATCGGCGATCAACGTCGGAGCCGCAGGACCATACCCGGCCTCCCCCACCCCGACGAATACGCGAGTCATCAAAAGAATCGCAAACGAACCGGCCAACCCGGACGCGCCGCTGGCCAGACTCCAAACCGCCACACCGATCCCGGCGAGCATCCAGCGCGAAGAGCGGTCAGCCAGCCACCCGAAAAGCGGCGCGGCGACCATATAGCTGACGAGGAACGCCGTCGCCAGCATCCCGCTTTTGCCCATCGCATCGGGATCGTTCGCGGCAAAGAGCGCCTTGCGAATCTCCGGCTCCAACGCCGCGAGGATGTAGCGGTCGATGTAGTTAAAAAGATTGATCCCAAGCAGCAGCGCCAAAGCGCGTCGCGCACCGGGAAGACGGGTTTCGAGAGACATGCGAGGCGGGATTTAAACAGGCAAAACCCGATAGTGCCAGCCGGAAAGGGGGCTAGCGAAGGACGTAAAGGATGCAAAAAGAACCTTACCAATAGCTTGCGAATTTTTCGCTGCCGTCCCAAAAGCAAAGGGATTCGGATGCGAAACAATCGCTCCTGCACGTTGTTTTGCCTTGAAACACCAAAACTTGTTCAATGTTACGCAACAAACGGTTAGCCCCGTAATCCAGTGGAATGCAAATCATGTATCGATTTGGATAATCTGAACTTAAGGCTCCCTCATGAAGAATATGAAACAGGCATCTTCTCTCCGAATTACTGCAATTGGCGCCCTGCTCTTGGGCGTTTGTAGTCTCAGCACCCCTTGCCGGGCAGATATTCTCTACGTGGCAAACTATAGCGACAACACGATTGAGAAGTTCACGGCGGGGGGCGTGGCTTCGGTCTTTGCCAGCACCGGCTTGAGTTCCCCATTCGGCCTTGCCTTCGACAACGCGGGCAATCTCTACGCGTCAAACTATGGGAACAACACGATTGAGAAGTTCACGCCGGGGGGCGTGGCCTCGGTCTTTGCCAGCACCGGCTTGAATGCCCCATGCGGCCTTGCCTTCGACAACGCGGGCAATCTCTACGCGGCAAACTATGGGAACGACACGATTGAGAAGTTCACGCCGGGGGGCGTGGCCTCGGTCTTTGCCAGCACTGGCTTGAGTGCCCCATTCGGCCTTGCCTTCGACAACGCGGGCAATCTCTACGCGTCAAACGCTTCTTACAACAACAACACGATTGAGAAGTTCACGCCGGGGGGTGTGGCCTCGGTCTTTGCCAGCACCGGCTTGAATGGCCCATTCGGCCTTGCCTTCGACAGCGTGGGCAATCTCTACGCGGCAAACCTTGTGGACAACACGATTGAGAAGTTCACGCCGGGGGGCGTGGCCTCGGTCTTTGCCAGCACCGGCTTGAGGAGTCCCTCATTCAGCCTTGCCTTTGACAGCGTGGGCAATCTCTACGCGGCAAACTATGCGGACAACACGATTGAGGAGTTCACGCCGGGGGGCGTGGCCTCGGTCTTTGCCAACACCGGCTTGAATTACCCGACAGCCCTTGCCTTTACCACTGATTCTGGAACCCCGCTCGCAATGCCCAACCAAGTCGTCCCCGAGCCAGGCACATGGGCTCTGCTTGCCCTGAGTGCACCGGCGTTGCTCGGCGCGATGAGGCGTCGCCAGCGCGCGGCTTGATAGCCTATCTTCGCCACCGCACAACGCGCCGTTTTTTCCTCGACCCTTTGCGCCTCTGCGTCTTTGCGTGAGGCTACCTCTGCCGCCGCTTGAGGCGCAGTTGCACCAGCGATTTTTGCAGCGTGGCTTCGGCGGTGGCGATCTCCTCCGCGTTTAGCGCTTCGGCATTACGCAAGGCGGCTTGGGCGCGCTCCATCGCACGCTCCACGGCATGCACATCGATGGCGCTTTCCTCAATCGCCATATCGGTCAGGACGGTGACGTGATCCTGCGTAATCTCCACGAATCCCTCGCCCACGGCGAAGTCGCTCTCCACTCCGTCTTTCAGGATTTTCAGGACGCCCGGCTTGATCTCTGTCATGACGGGGATGTGCATGGGATAGACGCCCATCTCCCCCTCGACGCCGGGGATGACGACCATGCTGACGTCCTCCGCATAGGCTTTCTCCTGCGGAGTCACGATTTCGAGCCGTAGTGTGTTGGCCATAGGAACAAATTAAATCGTCACCATGTCGATGCCGCCCTTCATATAGAAGTTCGTTTCGGGCTTATCGTCGTGTTTGCCTTCCAGGATTTCCTTGAACCCGCGCACGGTCTCGGCGATGGAGACATACTGTCCCTTGGTGCCGGTGAAGATTTCGGCGACGTGGAAGGGTTGGCTCAAGAACCGCTGGATTTTACGGGCGCGATAGACGGTCAGCTTGTCCTCGGGCGAAAGCTCGTCCATGCCCAAGATGGCGATGATGTCCTGCAAATCCTTGTATTTTTGGAGCACCCGCTGCACACCGCGCGCGACGTTGTAATGTTCCTCGCCGACGACCTCCGGCGCGAGCGCCTTGGAGGTGGAGGCAAGCGGATCGACGGCGGGGTAAATGCCTAGTTCGGCGATGGAACGCTCCAGCACGATGGTGGAATCCAAGTGCGCGAAGGTGTTGGCAGGTGCCGGATCGGTTAAGTCATCCGCAGGCACATAGACCGCCTGGAAGGAGGTGACGGAGCCGCTCTTGGTGGAGGTGATGCGCTCTTGCAGATCGCCCATTTCCGCCGCGAGGGTGGGTTGGTAGCCGACCGCCGACGGGGTGCGCCCCAGCAGCGCCGAAACCTCGGCCCCCGCTTGCGAGAAGCGGAAGATGTTGTCGATGAAGAGGAGCACATCCTGGTTTTTTTCGTCGCGGAAATACTCGGCCATGGAGAGGGCCGAAAGCGCCACGCGCAGACGCGCGCCGGGAGGCTCGTTCATCTGACCGTAAACGAGGGCAACCTTGGATGCGGCGAGGTTTTGCTGGTTGATGACGCCCGCTTCGCTCATTTCAGTGTAGAGATCGTTCCCTTCGCGGGTTCGCTCGCCAACGCCCGCGAAAACGGAGTATCCGCCGTGGCCTTTGGCGATGTTGTTAATCAGCTCCATGATAACCACCGTCTTGCCGACGCCCGCGCCGCCGAACGCGCCGACTTTGCCGCCTTTGGTGAAGGGGCAAATTAAGTCGATGACTTTGATGCCGGTCTCCAGCACGCTCGATTTGGTTTCCTGATCGACCAGCGCCGGGGCTTTGCGGTGGATGGGATAGCGTTTGGTAAAGGTAACAGGGCCGCGCTCGTCCACAGGGTCGCCGGTAACGTTGAAGACGCGCCCCAGCACGCCTTCGCCCACAGGGACGGAGATGGGCGCACCGGTGTCGGTGACTTGCAGGCCACGCTTGAGCCCTTCAGTGGTGGACATCGCGATGCTGCGCACCCAGCCTTCGCCGAGGTGTTGCTGGACTTCGAGCGTCACTTTGTGTTTGCCGCCATTGACTTCATACTCGATTTCGAGCGCGTCATAGATGGAGGGTAGTTTGCCGGTGGCGGAGAAATCGACATCCACAATGGGACCGATGACTTGGACGATGATGCCTGTGTTCATGAAAAAGATGGGTTAGCCCAGCGCCATTTGGGCTGTGGCGATTTCGAGCAGTTCGGTGGTGATGCTGGCCTGGCGCACTTTGTTGTATTCCAGGGTGAGGTCTTTGATGAGTTGCTGGGCGTTGTCGGTGGCGCTCTTCATGGCTACCATCCGCGCGCTATGCTCGCTGGCCCGCGCATCCAAGACCATTTGGTATATCTGGAAATGGAGGTAGTGCGGCAGGATGCCGCCCAGGACTTCCATCGCACTCGGTTCGTAGAGGTAGCCGCTGTGGTTCTCCGTATTAACCGGAGTTACTGCGGGCTCCGTGACATCCGCTTCCTTGGATTTAGCGGTAGGGAGTTCGAACGGGCTGATCGGCAGAAGCGTCCGCGCGGTCGGCTGCTGGGTAAGCGTGTTGAGGAACTTGGTGTAGAGTACCGTCACTTTATCGACCTCCCCGGAGAGGAATTTTTCGATGCAAAATTTGGAAATCCGCTTGGTGTCGCGGAGCGCCGGGGCATCGGGGAGCGGAAAATCGGCAATGAGATTGCGCTTCATCCGGGCGAGATGCTGCTGCGCCTTGCGTCCGGTGGAGACGAAGCTGGTTTTGTCTGGATCGAAAGCATTGGCCTCGCGCAGGAGATTGGTATTTAACGCGCCGCAAAGCCCCTTGTCCGTGGAAATCACGAGGACAAGTTCCCGCCCCACCTCGCGCACTTCGAGCAGGGGGTGCAAAAGCACGTCGGTATGCTGCCGGACGGAAACGAGCACTTTATTGATCAACTCCGAGTAAGGGCGTCCGGCCAGCGCCAAGCCCTGCGCTTTGCGCATCTTGGCGGAAGCGACCATCTGCATCGCCTTGGTGATCTGCGCCGTATTTTTGATCGATTTGATCCGGCGCCGAATATCGCGGGTGTTAGCAGCCATACCTTATCACCAAGTGGACTTGAACTCCACCATCGCGGTGGCGAGTTCGTCGTTGAGTTCCTTGCTGACTGCGCCTGTTTCGCGAATGGTATCGAGGAGGTGCCGTTTGCGAGTGGTCAGGAACTCCTGGAGACTGGCTTGCATTTCTTTGATCCGGTCCACGGGCACATCGTCCATGTGACCGTTCTGGATGGTCCACAGGACGGCGACCTGCTCTTCCACAGCAATTGGATTGTATTGCCGCTGGGTAAAAAGCTGTACGATGCGCGCGCCGCGGTCGAGCTTGGCCTTGGTGCCCGCGTCGAGATCGCTGCCGAACTGGGCAAACGCGGCGAGTTCGCGGAACTGGGCCAGCTCGCCCTTGATCTTTCCCGCAACCTGCTTGATGGCCTTGATCTGCGCGGCGCTGCCGACGCGGCTCACCGAGAGGCCCACGGAAATGGCCGGACGCACGCCCTGATAGAAGAGATCGGTTTCCAGATAAATCTGGCCGTCGGTGATGGAGATGACGTTGGTGGGGATGTAGGCCGAAACGTCGCCCGCCTGGGTTTCGATGATTGGCAGCGCAGTGAGCGAGCCGTTGCCATTCTTCTCATTGACGCGCGCAGACCGCTCCAGCAGGCGGCTGTGCAGGTAGAACACGTCGCCGGGATACGCTTCGCGGCCCGAGGGACGCTTGAGCAAAAGCGATACCTGACGGTAAGCGACGGCGTGCTTGGAAAGATCGTCGAAGATGATGAGCGCATCCATGCCGTTGTCCATGAACCACTCGCCCATCGCTGCGCCCGCAAACGGCGCGATGTATTGATTGGTGGCGGAATCCGAGGCCGAGGCGTCAACAATGATGGTGTATTCCATCGCGCCCGCTTCAGTCAAAACGCCCACGGTGCGTGCGATGTTGGAGTTCTTCTGCCCGACGGCGACGTAGATGCTGTAAATGGGGCGGAAGCCCGGCTTGCTCGCATTGGATTTGTTGATGCGGGCTTGGTTGATGATGGTGTCAATGGCGATGGTGGTCTTACCAGTGGCGCGGTCGCCGATAATCAACTCACGCTGGCCGCGTCCGATGGGGATCATGGCGTCGATGGCCATGATACCGGTCTGCACCGGCTGGTTGACGCCCTTGCGCTTGATGATGCCGGGAGCGATTTTTTCCACGGGATAGAGCACATTGGAGGCGATGGGGCCCTTGCCATCGAGCGGCTGACCCAACGCGTCCACCACGCGTCCCAGCAACCCCTTACCGACAGGAACGGAGAGCAGTCGCCCCGTAGTTTTGACAATGTCGCCCTCTCTGACCTTGGTCGCGTCGCCCATTAAAATGCAGCCAACTTCGTTCTCTTCCAAGTTCAGCGCGATGCCGTAAAGGCCGCCGGGAAACTCGATCATTTCGTTGAGCATCGCTTCGCTCAACCCCTCGATTTTGGCCACGCCGTCGCCGGACTCCCGGACCACCCCGGTATTAGTCCGGGTTGTCGCGGTTTTGAGGTTGGCGATTTGCGATTCGATTTCTTGCAGAATGGTGCTCATGGATTGGAAAGGGTTTGTGGGGAGAGTTTCTACGCGTGACTAAGGTTATTTTGCAGTCGCTCCAAGCGACCACTGACGCTGCCGTCCCATACATCGCTGCCGAACTGGATGCGGGCGCCGCCCAAGAGCGCAGGGTTGACTTTGAATTCGTAGGTGATGTCGGTTCCGAATCGTGTCCGCAGGTCGCTCAAAATCCGGTCCGCAGCGTCCGTTTCAAGCGGGGTGGCGCTCTCGATGACCGCGTGGCGACGGGCAAGCTCCATGCGAACGAGCCGCAGGTAGTTTTTGAGGGCGCTCATGGCATGGCGCGGCTTGCGGACTGTCACGTCGCGCAACACGGCATATACCCTGGCGCGGTTGATCCGTCCGGCAGTCAAACTACTCCGAAAGAGCGAACGGGAAAGTTTGCGGGCTTCCTTGGGGATTTTCATCGGGACGGGTTACGCGGCGATCTCCCTTGCGGCTTCTTCACTCAGGCGGCGCCGGTCTTCGGCGGTAAGCACCTTGCCTGTGACTTTACCGGTGGTGGACACTACGAGCCGGGCCACTTCGCGACGCAGTTCGGCGAGCATCCGGTCGCGCTCGAGCACAATGGCCTGGCGCGCTTGAGCGATGATCCCTTCAGCCTCGGCGATGGCCTCTTGCTGACGGGTCTGCGCCAGAGCCGCAGCGGAAGCACGGGCTTCGTGGATCATCTTCTGGGCTTCGCCATTGGCGCGCTCCAATATCTCCGTGTGCTTCGCCTCGGCATCAGCGAGCTGTTGTTTGATTTTTTCCGCGTTTTCCAGGCTCTCGGCGATCCGCTGTTGACGCTCCTCCAATACATCAAGGATGGGGCGGTAGGCAAAGCGATTCAGAAGCCAGCAGACCAGCAGGAAACTGATGACGTTGGAGAGAAAAAGCGGCCAGTTGACGCCAAATTGTTCTCCGGTTTGCCGGGCGGATTCGAGCAGGCCGCCACCGGCCTCAGCGAGAATGGGAGCGATGAACATAAGCTGTTTAAAATGGAAACGGCGGGCGCGAAACCGTGCAAGGCTCCACACCCGGTCGGACTACTTAATGAGCCAAGAGGTAAATCGCGAAGAATACAATACCTTCGGCGAAGGCAGTGCTCAGAATGGCCTGAACGAGAATGGGCGTTGCGGCGCCGGGGTTGCGGCCCACTGCGCTGGACGCTCCCATACCGATAAGACCCACGCCAATGGCTGCGCCCAGCGCTGCCAAGCCAACGTGAATGTTGCCGCTCAGTTCTGCAAGAATAGGAATCATGGTTTTATTTTGGTGTTGATGTTTTCCCGCCCTGCCCCCGCAGGTTGCCCACGGTTCGGCGTGCGAAAGTGTCTAAAATTTAGTGTTTATGGCCCTCCTCCGGCATGATGAGCAGGGTGAATACAGCGGTCAATAGCATGAAAACCATCGCCTGCACAAAGCCAACGAGGATTTCCAGCAAATTAAATGGGATCGACAACAGCCATCCGAAGTATGGCCCCCCAAGGTGCGCCATGGTCTCCAAGGTGTTTTCCCCGGCAAAGATGTTGCCGTAAAGACGAAAACTGAGTGATATTGGGCGAAATAGGATGGAGACGACCTCCAAGCCGCCGACGCAGATGAAGACGATGACCATGAGGACTTTCATGAATCCCTTGGTCTCCCCTTTGGGCCCAAACAAATGCAGAATGAGCCCGCCGGGACCATTTGCTTGGAGCGCCCAGATGATCCAGAAGAAAAAGAAGGTCATCGACATGGCCAGCGTCATGTTCAGGTCGGCGTTGGGACCGCGCAGAAGAGGTCGGGCAATGTGGGTGAGCGCGCCGGATTCATTGGGAATGCCCCAACCGATGGTGCCGACCCCCGGAATGAGGCTGAACCAGTTGAGCGTAAGGATGAAGATAAAGATCGTGGCAAAGAACCAGAACGTCTGTCGGACAAGCACCGGGCCAATGACGCTTTGCAAGAAATTGCGGAGGCTTTCCACCATCCATTCCCAAAAGTTTTGTGCTCCTTGCGGCACATCCTTGATGCGCCAGGTGGCGATCTGGGCGGAAATAATCAGGGTCAGAGCCACCACCCAGGTAATGAGCATGGAATTGTTGACCTTGATTGGCACGTCATAAATCTTTGTGTCGATCAAAAGCGGAGCCCCTTGAGGCAATCCTGCGGAATGTTCTCCGTGCGCTTGGATATGGGCTCCCACAGTCCCGGTCTCACCCACGGCTTCGACAGAAACCAAGCCTTCCCCCTTGGAAATCGGCGCATTGGCCAGCGCCACGCCGCTGGTGAAGAAAACAGCGCACACGGCAAGCAGCCAGCCGCAAATTGCGCGGTGGAAATTCTGGGGTGGCCATGCAGAAAAATTAATCATGAAATAAATGGAAGCGACGTTTTCTAATCTCAAAAACCGAAATCACAAAGAAAAAAACGAGCCCCGTTTGTCTGCCGGGGCGCAGATGAAATCAAAGCAGCCAGATTTCGCAGGATCAAGCCCATTGTGAAATTTTTCACAAAGATAACCATCTCAATCGCGACTCAGGCAGGCATTCCTTCCACGCTTTTCAACAATGATTTGCCTGAAAGCCGGCAAAGCCTCTACATTGCTCGCCATCATGCATTCGTTTGAGTATCGCACCGGAACCCTTTTTTGTGAGGACGTAGATCTGGCACAACTCGCCGCCCAGACCGGCACCCCCACCTACGTTTATTCAGCATCCACCATTCTGGATCACTACCGCCGCCTCGATCAGGCGCTCGCCAGGGTGCCCCACGCGATCTGCTACGCCGTCAAAGCCAACTCCAACCTCGGCGTCCTGAGTCTGTTGGCGGGCGAAAACGCCGAGTTCGACATCGTTTCCAGTGGCGAACTCTTCCGCGTCATCGCGGCTGGCGGAAGCGCGGCCCAATGTACCTTCGCCGGAGTCGGCAAGACCGAGGCGGAAATCCGTGACGCGCTCCAACGCGGCATCCTTTCCTTTAGCGTTGAAAGCGAGGGGGAACTCCAGCGCATCAACGCCGTCGCCGCAACCCTGGGCGTCCGTGCTCCCATCGCCCTGCGGGTCAATCCCAATGTGGACGCCCACACGCACAAATACATCTCCACCGGCAAGAGCGAGAACAAGTTCGGCATTGCCTTCGACCGCGTGCTGGCGGTGTATGAAGCCGCCGCGCAAATGCCCCACATCGCCATCCGGGGGGTGCAGATGCACATTGGCTCACAAATCACCCAAGTCGCTCCCTTTGTCGAAGCAGTAGATAAAATGCTGCCGCTCGTCCGCACCCTGAAGGACCTCTACGCCATCGAATATTTCTCTATCGGCGGCGGCATGGGCATCGTCTACGACCCCTCTCTCGCCTCGGGCGCTCAGGAGTGGTGGACAACGGACGCCTCGGAGGGGCGTATGACCCTCGAAGCCTACGCCGAGGCCGTCGTGCCGAAGCTCCAGACGCTGGGCCTGACAATCCGCGTGGAGCCGGGCCGGTTCATGGTCGGCAACGCGGGCGTGCTGCTCACGCGCGTCCAATACGTAAAAACCACCGCCACCAAGAAATTCGTCATCGTCGATGCCGGGATGAACGACCTCATCCGCCCGGCCCTCTACCAGAGTTTCCACGAAATCGTGCCGGTGGTGGAACGCGTAGGTGCCGCGGAAAAAAAGGATATCGTCGGACCCATCTGTGAAAGCGGCGATTTCTTCGCCCAGGACCGCGCATTGCCGCCGCTGGCGCAAGGCGATCTCATTGCCGTCATGAGCGCTGGAGCCTATGGAGCGACGATGTCGAGCAACTACAATTCGCATCCGCTGCCCGCTGAGATTCTCGTCCAAGGAGACCAATTTGCCACGGTTCGCCGTCGGCAGACGCCGGAAGACCTGCTCCGCGACGAATCCCTCCCACAATGGTAATGCCCATGAAACACCTTCTCCTCAGCCTCCTCGCCCTGACCTTCACTACCACCGTCGGTTTCGCAGCTCCGGCGGGTCCGCCTCCTGTCGCGCCGAACCAGGAATACGTGCTCCTGAGCGGTGGCCCGTCGTTGATGCTCTGGGAAAAATGGAAAAACCCGCCGCACGATCTTTGGTGGCTGAATTTCATCCGCGCGGCGGAGATTCGCATCCAGGAACTGGAAAGCCAGGGGGTGCCCGCTTCGCAGATCACCTGGTTCGTCTATCAGCCCTCCTACGAGCGTCGCGCCAGCCAGGAAAATAAAAACCTGACGAGCGAAATCGCCGCATTAGGGCATACGCTCGGCGTCAAACTAAAATTCTTCCGCCGCTCGCAGGAAGTGTTTACTTACCTCAACAGCGGCAAGCCGCGCGACCAGATCAAGATCGCCGACCTGGAATACTTCGGCCACTCTAACAAAGCCTGCTGGATGTTCGATTACTCCAACCAAGTGGACAGCGCTTCCAAGGTCTGGATTCATGAAGACGATTTCGTCCAGATCGCCCCCGGCATCTTCGCCCGAAACGCCTTCGTTAAAAGCTGGGGCTGCCACACAGGCGAAAGCATGAGCCAGAAGTTCCGCCACGCCACCCGCGTGAAAATGTGGGGTGCCACGGGCCGCACGCAATACATGACCCACGAACTCCCCGTGCTGGCTACGCCGGATGCGAGCAAGTGGAAGTATTAAAGCGCGTTAGTGGTGCGCTCGATCCCGTGCCCTACACTTTGTATATCCCGGCCCATGCCCCGGATCGTATTGCAAGCGGAGAACGCCAGCAGAATCCCCAAGCCCACTGCCGCGATCACGAATGGTTTCATAGGAGTTAGTAAATAGTCGGCGGGCAGAGTGGCGTGGGTTTTTTGGGTGGTCAAGGAGCAATCGGAGCTTCCCTTGCCACAGGCTATTTTACTTCCTTTGGCATGCTACACCAACCGCAGATTGGGATCAATGTCGGCTGTTAACGGCGAAAACATGCCGCGCATGAGCCGGTTCAACGCCACATGTCCGATCATAGCAGCGTTATCCGTGCAAAGAGCAGCTTCCGCAACCAGAAGTTCCAACCCGGCTTTGCAGCACGCCTCCGCCAACCGGGCGCGCAACCGACTGTTGCAGCTCACACCACCGCTCACCGCCACGGTTTTGCGGCCCGCCGCGCTCGCCGCAGCAAGGGATTTGCTCACCAAAACATCCACCACCGCCTCTTGGAAGGAAGCACACACGTCGGCCAGCGTGGCATCGGAGCGGTCCGGCAGCTTGGGCAGCAAATAACGCACCGCCGTCTTGAGCCCGCTAAAACTGAAAGCGAAATCGCCGGAATCGCGCATCGAGCGGGGAAAATCGAACCTCCCCGGATCTCCCCTGTGCGCCAGTTGGTCGATGACCGGTCCGCCCGGATATGGCAATCCGAGCAGCTTGCCCACTTTGTCGAACGCCTCTCCGGCGGCATCGTCGCGCGTCTGCCCGAGCAGGTGGTAGCTTCCAAACCCCTCAATATCGACCAGCAGCGTGTGCCCTCCGCTAACAACGAGGCCAAGGGCCGGACCGCATTCCTGTGTTTCTGTCCGGAAAAACGGTGACAAGAGATGGCCTTCGATGTGGTTGATGGCGAGAAATGGTTTTCCCAAGCCCAAAGCCAGCCCCTTCGCGGCAGACATCCCGATCATCAGCGAGGTGGCGAGCCCTGGCCCGGCGGTAGCGGCTACGGCATCGATGGAGTCCAGGCGCAATCCCGCGTGGCTCAAGGTAGCTTCAATCACCGGGCGCAACTGGGTCAGGTGCTGGCGCGAAGCCACCTCCGGCACCACACCACCATAGACCCGGTGGAGGGCGATTTGCGACGCGACTTCGCTGGCAAGCAGCCCTCGCTCTTCGCAGAGGATCGCCGCCGCCGTTTCATCGCAAGAAGACTCTAGGGCTAAAACAATCATCGAATCCCTAACATCCAAGAGTCGAGCCTTGGACGCAAGGCTATCTAAAAATTATCAAAAAATCAGGAAAGTCTGAAACCTCAACCTTTCACCACAATTCCTCAATGTTTTCCGCTACCTCCACACAACTGATCCGCTACCGCGTTTTGACGCGGGCTTCCTCCCCCGACAACGCGGCGGTGGTATAGAGAAGCAACCCTTTGAGGGCGGCGGCGGCGCGTTCGAGTTGGGTATCGCGGAATCCGGCCAGTTGCTTTTTGTCGGCTTCCTCCAGCCCATCATCCCGCCGTTGCAGGATGAGGAGGTTTTCCTGGTCTGCCGTCATGGTGACGCGGATGTTCGGGGCGATCCCCTTTTCGTGGATCACCTGTTTGCTCGGAGTGTAATATTTGGCCGTGGTGAGGCGCACCCCAGCTCCATCCTGGAGTTCGATGACGCTTTGCACGCTCCCTTTGCCGAAGCTTGTTTCGCCGACGAGGATGGCCCGCTTGAGATCGCGCAACGCTCCGGCCACGATCTCCGACGCGCTGGCGCTGCCGCCGTTGATGAGGATGGCCATCGGATAGAGGGGCCGCCGTTTGGCATCCGCCGAAGTTTTATAGACTTTTTTTGACGACGCCACGCGTCCCTCGGTGGAAACGACCATCGTGTTTGGCCCCACGAACTGTCCGCAGACATCGACCGCGCCTTCGAGGATGCCGCCGGGGTTGTTGCGCAGGTCGAGGATGAGCGCCTGCATCCCTTGGGCTTCCAAGGCGTCGAGCTTCTCGCCGAGTTCCGCCGCCGTCGGCTCGTTGAACTGGGTGATGCGGACGTAGCCGATCTTGGACTCCCCGGCCAGCTTGGGCTCCAGAAGTTTGGCATCTTTGACGCTGGCCACTTTGATGATGGCGCGTTCGATGACGTAGTCTTTGAGCTGACGGGTGCCGGGCCGCAGGATGGTGAGCGTGACTTTCTGTCCGGGCGCGCCGCGCAGCCGGTCAATGGCCCCGCTGAGTTCCATCTGCTCGGTGGCCTCGCCGTTGATGCGCAGAATCTGGTCGCCGGGGAGCAATCCCGCGCGGAACCCAGGCGTGTCTTCCATGGGCGAAACGATAGTGAGCATGCCGTCGCGCATGGTGACGGTGACGCCGAGCCCACCGAACTCGCTCTTCGTGTCGTCTTCCATCCCCTTCAACTCGCGCGGCTCCATGAACCGGCTGTGCGGATCGAGCGAATTGAACATTCCCCGGAGCGCGGCATACGTGAGCGCCCGGTAGTTGGTCTTCTTTTCGTCCACGTAATCCTGCCGGATCAACTGCATCGCGCGCGTGAAGACGGCGATGTTGTCATACCCGTTGTCCTCGCCACCGACAGAGGCATCCCCCGCGCCGAGCACCCGCAAGCCGACCAGGAGATTCAGGCCGAGAAGGAGGACCGACGCTGTCAGCAGAAGCCGGATTTTCATTCGATGGAGAACGGCTGCCGGGGTGTTTTTGGACACGACCAACCGCGTTACGCGGCGTCTTTGTCCTGTTTTTTGCGGATCAGCGGAGCTTTCTTACCCTCCACGACCGCGCGGTTGATGGTGACATCGGCAATGTCTTCGCGGCTGGGCACTTCATACATCAGGTCGAGCATGATCCGCTCCAGCATGGACCGCAGCGCGCGCGCCCCAGTCCCTTTGGTGACAGCCTGCGCGGCCAGCGCCTTCAGTGCATCCTTGGTAAGGGTCAGGTTCACGCCCTCCATCGCCATGAGCTTGATATACTGTTTGACCATCGCGTTCTTGGTGTCGGTGAGGATGCAAACCAGTTCCTCCTCGCTCAACGTCGAGAGCGCCGTGACGACGGGCAGACGCCCGATAAATTCCGGGATCATGCCGAACCCGAGCAAATCTTCCGGCTCCACCAGGGAGAGGGCTTCATGAGTGACCTTCGCCTCGTCTTCGGTGGCGATTTTCGCCCCAAACCCGAGAACGCGCTTGCTCATCCGGCGCTGGACGATTTTGTCGAGCCCGACGAACGCTCCGCCGCAGATGAAGAGAATTTTGTCGGTGTTGACTTGGATGTATTCTTGGTGCGGATGCTTGCGCCCGCCCTGCGGCGGCACGTTGCAGGTGGTCCCTTCCAAGATTTTCAACAACGCCTGCTGCACGCCTTCCCCAGAGACATCCCGCGTAATGGAGACGTTGTCGGTCTTGCGTCCGATCTTGTCAATTTCGTCAATGTAAACGATCCCAATCTCCGCCCGCTTCACGTCGTAATCGGCGTTCTGCAAAAGCCGCAGCACGATGTTTTCCACGTCTTCGCCCACGTAGCCTGCCTCGGTGAGCGTGGTGGCGTCGGCAATGCAAAAGGGAACGTCGAGAATCCGGGCCAACGTTTTGGCAAGAAGGGTCTTGCCGCTACCGGTCGGCCCTACGAGCAGGATGTTGCTTTTCTCGATCTCCACGTCAGCCAGCGCATCGTTGACCGGGGTCTCTTGCAGGATGCGTTTGTAGTGGTTGTGAACCGCCACGGAGAGCACTTTTTTTGCACGATCCTGGCCAATGACATGCTGGTCGAGCGACCGGCGGATTTCCATCGGCTTGGGAACACGTAACGTAGGCGTGTGCCGCCGTGTCTCTTCGTGCAGCTCCTTCTCCAAGATGCCCTTGCAGACATTGATGCAAGAGTCGCAGATGTAAACGCCAGGTCCGGCGATCAGCTTTTTCACTTCTGAGTGGCTCTTGCCACAGAAGGAACACATCGTCATGTTGGTCGTGCGCGGCATTAGGCTTGCGGCTTCGTCTCAGGCGTCTCGACTTTCAGGTCTTTGCGGGATTCGACCACGTGATCAACCAAGCCGTATTCGGCGGCCTCAGCGGCGGTCATGTAGTTATCCCGGTCAGAGTCATTCTTCACCTGCTCCTCAGATTTGCCGGTGTGGTGGGCAAGAATGCGCGTAAGGCGCTTCTTGAGCTTGAACATGAAATCGACCTGCCGCTCCACGTCGCTAGCCTGGCCTTGTGCACCGCCGGAGACCTGATGGATCATGATGTCCGAGTTGGGCAACGCGTAACGCTTCCCTTTGGTCCCCGCCGCCAGCAACACCGCGCCCATGCTGGCCGCCATGCCGAGGCAATAGGTGGTCACGTCACAAGTGACGAACTGCATGGTGTCGTAAATCGCCAATCCCGCCGTGACGGAACCGCCCGGCGAGTTGATATAGATATGGATGTCTTTCTTCGCGTCTTCCATCTGGAGGAAGAGCATCTGCGCGATCACCAGATTGGCGACATGGTCGTCAATCGGCGTCCCGAGAAAAATGATCCGGTCCTTCAGCAGCCGCGAGTAGATGTCGTAACTCCGCTCGCCGCGCCCGGTTTGTTCAATCACCATCGGTATGAGCATATTTTGAGAATGGTTGGCGGAATTTCCCGCGTTCGGAACAGGTAACATGGTTAAAAACAATCCTCCCCAAGCTCAGCGCCGGGGAATACCGGCGTTTCCTAAGCCGCAGAGGCGACAGTTTCAACGCTAGCATTGGTGACAAGGAAATCAAGAACCTTGCCGGTCAGGATTTCCTCGTTCACGGAATCGAGGGCTTCCCTTTTCTCCAGTTCCTTCTGGAGTTTATCCAAAGGCATCCGGTAGCGCATGGCCATCATGGCGAGGTGCTGGTTGAATTCCTCGCGCGTCACGGTGATTTTCTCCGCTTCGGCGATGCGCATCAGGACAAACGAACCCTTGAGACGTTCGCGGGCGTTTTCCGCTGCGGAAGTCTGCAACGATTGCTGGTTTTCGCGGATCACCTCGTCCGGCACGCCCCGGCTTTGGTTTTCGCGGACCACTTCGCCCAGGAGCCGCCGGGTTTCGCTCTGGAGCATCCCCTCGGGTAGTTCGCATTCCACCTTGGCGAGAAGCTGCTTCATGATCTGGTCACGCTTGGCGCCCTCCTGTTCGGAAGCTTTCTGGCGGGTGATCTCCCCCTTGATGAGTTCGCGCAGTTCGGCAATCGTCTTACCCGCGACTATCGTGGCGGCGAAAGCGTCGTTCGCTTCCGGCAAGTTCTTGGCCTTGATGGCGTTGAGCGTGACGGTGTAGTGCAGCGTCTTGGAAGCGAGGTCCTTCACGGCGAATTCGGTAGGCACCGTAAGGTCGAACTCGCGGGTTTCGCCAACCGCCGCCCCGATAATCTTCTCGCTGAAGCCGGGTAGGAAGGTTTCCGGCGTCAGTTTGACCCAGAAATCAGTGTTGTGGGCGAGCACCTTGGCAGCGGGAACCACTTCGTCCGCCGGTTTGCCGTCGATGGTGCCGGTGTAGGTGACAACCGCGAAGTCGTCCATCGCCAGCGCCCGGTCCGTCACGTCCGTGAAGTCGGCAGCCTGCTCGCGCAGCCGGTCAATCCCCTCGTCAATATCCTTCTCGTCCACTTCGGCAGAGGGAAGCTCCACCTTGAGCCCTTTGTATTCGGGCAACTCAAATTGAGGAGCCGTCACCACGGTAGCCGTGTAGCGGAGGGTCTGGTCCACACCGAACTCGACGTCCTCGACGTTGGAAATCGTCAACACGCGGAGCTTGTTATCGGTAATCGCCTGGCGGACGGAATCCGAGAGAAGCCGCTTTTGGAGTTCGTCTTGGATATCCTTCTTGAACTTCGTCTCGACCACCGCGCGCGGCGCTTTGCCGGGCCGGAAGCCAGGCAGCTTGGCATGTTGCGCGTATTCGCGGACAAGGGCCTCGCGAGCTTGGGAAACTTTGTCAGCGGGGACTTCGACGCGCAGCGTGGTAAGGCAATTCGGCAGATTCTCGAGTTGGACGTTCATGAGTAATGTTACAGGTGGTTAAAAATAAAAGGGGCCGCAAGCGGGGCGGAAGATTACAGAGGGTCGGCGCGCATTCTGCAACCCGCAAATTGCAAGAAACGCAATTTCTCTCCCTTTCTGCGAGACAGACGCTCTCAGGAAAGGCAAAAGCGATTCTGGAACTCAGGAACTCAAGAATAGGGCGGAAGAAGGGCGGCGCGCAAAGTGTATCACGCCGCGCGATTTGAGAAAAAGTGACAAAGGTTTGAGAACTTTTTGGGAATCGGCTGGAAAAGGAAGCCGGATTCAGATTCAATTTCGCAATCTTCAACACCTCCCGAGGCAGAGTGAAGCTCTAACAAAACGGTACACGGAACAGAATCAAATCTATGAACGAAGTCCCTCCTCCTCTCCCCACTGAATTCAAGGACCGCAAGACCTGTCTTGTCATTTTTGGCATCCTGACGCTGCTGGGCGGTTTGCTCTGCGCGCTTTTGGTGCCGCTCATGCTGTGGAGTCAGTCCATGACTGCGCATGCGGCAAACGGGACTCCGCCTCCTCATGCGGGCTCGATGGTTTTCGCGGTGTTCATCTACGGCGGGTTGGCAGTTGCGCAGATATGGTTGGGAATTGGCTCCATCATGGCCCGGCGCTGGGCTCGCTCGCTGCTGCTTATTTTTTCCTGGAGCGTGCTGATCGTTGGAGTGATTAGCCTGGCGTTCATGGCGGCGATGCTGCCGCAATTCATGGCAGGAATGTCGTCGGTTCAATCCGGTGGTCACCCTGCACTGCCTGAGTCGGCAAAGTGGGGCATCCTGATCTTCACCGGAGCGTTTCTCAGCGTGATTTTCCTTATCATTCCAGCCATCTGGGCGTTTTTCTATGGAAGCAAACACGTGAAGGCGACGTGCGAAGCCCGCGACCCGGTGGAACGCTGGACGGATCGCTGCCCGCTCCCGGTGATCGCTCTCAGTCTCATTTCGGCATTTGGTGTGCTATCGATGCTTGGCACGGCGGTTACTCTCCACGGGGTCATCCCGTTCTTTGGAATCTTTCTCAGCGGACTGCCGGGCACCGTGTTCTATGTCGTATTCGCGGGTATCATGGGATACGGCGCTTGGGCTGTGTATCGACTCGATCTGCGCGGCTGGTGGGTGCTTTTTGCCATCATGTGCATCATGCCTATTTCAGGTGCTGTTACTTATTGGCACCACGATGTCATGGAACTTTACAAGTCGGCGGGCTACTCAGCGGAGGAAATGGCGAGAATCCAACAATTCAACTTCTTCAAAGGCGGGAGAATCATTTGGTTCACGCTGCTCGGCGCAGTGCCTTGGATTGGATTCCTTCTCTACGTGAAGAAGTTTTTCCGCCGGGCGGGCTAGGAGTCGTTGACTCAGACTCTCCCTATTTTCCCAAACAAAACGTCGAAAAAATCTTTCCCAGTAAATCCTCGGTGTCTGTCCGTCCCACCACGTCGCCCACGGCATTGAGGGCGCTGCGCAGTTCGAGCGCGATGAATTCCGCAGAGAGGCCGTCCACGAGCGCTTTGTGGGCTGCCGCCGCGTATTGGTCCGCCGTTTTCAGGCAGGCTTGATGTCGTGCGTTGATCGCCACCGCGAAATCCCCGCTCGTCATTCCGCGTCCCATTGCCCGCTCGAAAATCGCTTTCGCTAACGGCTCGATGCCGTGGGCGTCCGAGCCTTCGAGGCAGGAAATCCGCACCCCGGCGCACCCGCCCCAGCTTGGATGTTCGCCCAGGTCGATCTTGTTCAAAACCAGCAGGCGCGACGGCTCGATCTCCTCGCCGCGTGGCTGGCTGGCATCCACGACGTGCAAGACCAAATCCGCGCGCTCCAGATGCTGCATAGTCCGGGCGATCCCCTGGCGTTCAATGGCGCAATCGGATTCGCGCACGCCCGCTGTATCAACTAACCGCACGGGAATCCCGCGCAGGTTGACGACTTCCTCGATGGTGTCGCGCGTGGTGCCTGGGACTTCGCTCACGATGGCTCGCTCCGTGCCGAGCAGGCAGTTGAGGAGGCTCGACTTGCCGACGTTCGGCGCGCCGTAAATGACCGTGCGCACCCCTTCGCGCAGCACGCGGCCTTGGTCCGCCGTCCGCAGTAGTTGGCCGATGCGTTCCTGCACGCCCTCCAGCCGCGTGCGCAAGGCGGCGCCGGTCTGTGGGTCGATGTCTTCCTCGGGAAAATCAATGTAGGCTTCCGTGTGCGCCAGGAGATCGAGAAGCGTGTCGCGGATTTCGCGGATGCGTTCCCCCAAGCGGCCTTCGAGTTGTTCCGTAGCGGCGCGCAGTCCCAGGTCCGTTTGCGCGCGAATCAAGTCCATCACCGCTTCCGCCTGCGTAAGATCCATCTTGCCGTTGAGGAACGCGCGCTGGGTGAACTCGCCGGGACCGGCCAGACGCGCCCCGCGTTCCAGCAGCAGCCCGAGCAGGCGGCGCGTCACCAGGATGCCGCCGTGGCAGGCGATCTCCACCATCTCCTCGCCCGTGTAACTGGCGGGAGCGCGGAATACCGTGAGGAGCACCTCGTCGAGCACCCCTTGCGCATCGACGATTTCGCCGAATTGCTGCATTCGCGACAGCAAATCAGAGGCTCGCCGTTTGGAGCGGAATACTCCATCCGCGATGGCAACCGCCTGCGGACCGCTCAGGCGGATGATCGCAATGGCTCCCTCGCCAAAGGGCGTCGATATGGCGGCGATGGTTTCTTGCATGGAGATTGCCGTTATTCCCCGTCTTCTGACTTCCCTGCGCGTGCGCCGAGCAAATCGCAAATGCCGCGTTTGCCCGCTGCGGTCACGAACTCAAAGAACGCGGTTCCCTCCGCTCCCCACCGGAGGTCTCTTGCAACGGCGAGCGCCTGGGTGGTGTTGAGCCCGCTCTTATAGAGCAGCTTGAAGGCGTCTTTGATTTCCTGGCGCTGCTCGGGCGTCATTCCGCTGCGGCGCAGCCCGACGACATTGAGCCCCGCTACGCGGTTGACCTCAGCGCCAATGAGGAACGGCGGCACGTTTTTGCTGAAGGAGGAATTGCCCCGGATGATGGCCTGCCGCCCGACATGCACAAATTGATGGAACACCGCGCCGCCGCCGATGAAGACGCCGCCATCGATATGAACATGGCCGCCCAGAAGGACGTTATTGGCGATCACCACGCGGTCGGCGATCTGTGAGTTGTGGCCGACGTGGACGCCGGTCATCAGGAAGCAGTTGCTGCCCACGCGCGTTTCCGTTCCTTCGCCGGTTCCCCGGTGGAGCGTGGCGTATTCGCGGATGCGGTTGTTGTCGCCGAGGATCACCCAGCTTTGCGTTTCGGGATTGAAGGCGTAATCCTGCGGGTCCGCTCCGACGATGGCTCCGTAGCCGATGGTGTTGTTGGCCCCCATGCGCACCCAGCCGGTGATGACGGCGTGAGACTGGATCACGCACCCGTCGCCGATCTCCGCCGAGCCTTCGATAACGGCATACGGGCCGACGCGCACGCCCGCGCCGAGGCGCGCGCCGGGGTGAATAATGGCCGTGGGGTGGATCAACGGGGTTTCGGGATTCGCGGAGTGCATAAGGTTGTGCCAGATAGTGCAACCCGGAGCGCCCGTGGCAAGTTTGTTCTACTGGGAAAACTCCGCGAGCAGCGCGACCACTTCCTCGTTGCTCACCTGTTCGAAGCGTTCATAGAACTGGCCGACGGCGTTAAAAATTGGCTCGACGGGCAGAACTAGCACTCGGTCAGCGGCTCTTAATGCAAAAGCGGACTCGCAGGAGGAAGAGGGGGAAGCGCATTTAGCTGGGCAGGTGCAGCGGGGGTAATTGCTGCGGAACCGGATGCAGCGGCTGGGCCGGTTGTCGCACCCACTGGAGCGGCTGGAGTCAGGGAAGTGGTGATAATCCCCTCCAGTTGAGTGACCCATCCGGGCAAATCCGGGTGGTCCGGAAAACCCTTGATGATGCCGATCATTTCGTTGATCGCGCGATTGTGTTGGCTGATGGCAAGCATCTCTTGGGCGCGTTTCCAAAGGAGTTGAGGCCGCTTGACCGAGTTGAACTGCTCGATTTTGAAGGAGAGGCCAGTGCTGCTGGCCTGCTTGGCATCTTTTTGAATTTTGTCATCCCAATAAGCCACCGCCCGCATGTCTTTGTTCAGGCGATAATACGGAAGCAGCGTGTTTTGGTACATCCCATCGATATTGCCGGGAACCTGCTCCCAATCCTTGAGATCGCTGAACATCTTCTGGGCACCATACCATTGCACGAAGATGCTGCCGGTGACGCTCGTGTTGATCATGTCCTGAGTCCAAAAAAGCGGCTCGTTCTGCGGCTTCTTCCCTTTGATTCCGGGCATTTTGACTCCCAAATCTTTCATTTCCTGGGCTTTATCGCGTTTGCGTAGAATTTCCGTGTCTCCGGTGCCTGCCGCCAAGAGCGCGGCGATATGGGCCATCAATGCGGGCTCAAGTTGCTTTGTCGTGGCTCCTTTGGCTCGCTGGAGCGTCAGGATCGCATAGCTCAAATGCAAGCGGACGGCGTTCTGCATCGCATCGCTCTTGAGATCGTCGTCATTGTCCTTCAGCCAATCCTTGAAGTCCGCGCGATCATGGTTTTTCCCATCGTATTGGGTGGCGGAAATCGCCTGCTCATAAAAAGCAATGGCTGCGGCATTGCTGGCGGATGAAGTACGGAAATCCTGCATCACACGGGATTCCATCAGCTTCTCCGATACGTCGCGGGTCTCTTTGATTTTTTTTAGCGTGTCCAGCAACACCTTGATATCAACCGGTGCAGCATCCTCCGCTGCCAAAGCCGAAAAGCCAAAGGTCAAAGCGCAAACCGCACCAAGCATGCAACCGAAGGGACGCATTTTCATAGATGGATGGATAAAGAAGGGGGGTAGGGGACTTTCTGTTTCTTCCTTGGAAAGAAAATTATTAGTGGATCAAATTCAGGCGTAAAGTAAAGCCTGGAGCCTCAAAATTTTTGCGTAAGCTTGGAAAAACTACAAGGCTTCCGCGAGCCACTTTTCCACCCATTCCACGCTTTCACCTTTGCGGACGGCATAATCGGCCACCTGATCGGGACCAATCTTGCCAACGGCGAAGTATTTCGCGTCGGGATGGGAAAAATACAATCCGCTGACCGCCGCGCCGGGGATCATGGCGAACGATTCCGTGAGGCGCGCTCCTGAATGCTGTTCCGCGCCGAGCAATTGGAAGAGGAGCCTTTTTTCCGTGTGGTCGGGACATGCGGGGTATCCTGCTGCCGGACGGATTCCCCGATAGCGCTCGTGGAGCAAGTCTTCGCGTTCAAGTCGCTCCTCCTTGCCGAAGCCCCAAGCGATGCGCGCCTGCTGGTGGAGGCGTTCGGCGAATGCCTCAGCAAGCCGGTCGGCCAGCGCCTTGACCATGATGGCGTTGTAGTCGTCGCGAGCCGCTTCAAAGGACTTTGACAGTTCTTCGCCACCATGGATGGCTACGGAGAAGCCGCCGAGGAAGTCGCGCTTCCCGCTGGACTTAGGCGCGATGAAATCGCTCAGAGCGTGGTTTTGCTGCCCCTTCGGTTTCGCCATCTGCTGGCGCAGGAAATGGAACGTCGCCATCGATGCGGTGCGGCAATCGCAGCCGTAAATCTCCACGTCGTCGCCCACTGCGTTCGCGGGCCAGAAAGCATATACGCCCCGTGCCTGGAGCTGCTTTTTGGCGATGATTTCTGCCAACAGGGTCTGGGCGTCGGCAAAAAGTTCCTTTGCCTGCGAACCCACTAGCGGATCGTCGAAAATACCGGGGTAACGCCCGCGCAATTCCCACGTATGGAAGAAGGGGGACCAGTCGATGTAGAGAATCAGTTCGTCCAAGGTGGGTTCCACGGGCCGCACACCAGTGAATTCCGGTTGCGGGGGCAGGTAGTCGCTCCAGTCAATGGCTGTACGATTGGCGCGCGCTGCTTTCAGCGGGAGGAGCTTTTTCTCGTGGGAACGGGTTGCGTGCATTTCTCGCAAGCGGCGGTCTTCTTCCCGCAGGGCCAGTACGTATGCGGGTTGCTGCTCCGGACTCAAGAGCGCGCTGACCACCCCGGCGGCACGCGAGGCGTCATGGACATAAACCACCGGAGATCCATAATGCGGAGCGATTTTCACCGCTGTGTGGGCGCGGCTGGTTGTCGCGCCGCCGATGAGGAGCGGGATGGTGAACCCCTGCCGCTGCATCTCGCTGGCTACGTGGGTCATTTCGTCGAGCGAGGGCGTAATCAGCCCGCTCAGGCCGATCACGTCGGCATGGCATTCGATGGCTGCTGCCAGAATTTTCTCAGCCGGACACATCACCCCCAAATCAATCACCTCGAAATTGTTGCACTGGAGCACCACGCTCACGATGTTTTTGCCGATGTCATGAACGTCTCCCTTGACGGTGGCGATGACGATTTTTCCCTTTGTCTGAGCCTTGGCAGAGGCTGCTTTTTCGGCCTCCATGAACGGCTCCAGATAGGCCACGGCCTTTTTCATCACGCGGGCGCTCTTGACCACTTGGGGTAGGAACATTTTCCCCTCGCCGAAGAGGTCTCCCACTACGCTCATGCCGTCCATGAGAGGCCCTTCGATGACCAGCAGCGGACGTCCTAGCTTTTGCCGCGCTTCCTCGACATCCGCGTCGATAAATTCGACGATCCCTTTGATGAGCGCGTGCGCCAGCCGATCCTCCACGGGGGCGTCGCGCCACGCCTCGTCCTTCACGGCGACCTTGCCTGCCGATTTCACCGTTTCGGCAAACTCTACCAGCCGTTCGGTGGCGTCGGGGCGGCGGTCAAGCAGCACGTCTTCCACCCGTTCGAGCAAATCCTTGGGAATCTCCTCGTAAACCGCGAGCATCCCGGCATTGACGATGCCCATGTCCAGCCCTGCCTGGATGGCATGGTAAAGGAACGCCGAGTGCATCGCCTCGCGCACCGGGTTGTTTCCCCGGAAGGAGAACGAAATATTGGAGATGCCGCCACTGACCTTTGCGTACGGAAGGTTTTCCTTGATCCAGCGTGTGGCTTCCAGGAATGAGAGCGCGTAGCGATTGTGCTCCTCCATGCCGGTTGCCACAGTGAGAACGTTCGGGTCGAAAATGATGTCCTCGGGTGGAAAATTGACCTCTTCTGTCAGGATACGGTAGGCCCGCGCGCAAATCTCCATGCGCCGCTGAGTGCTGTCGGCCTGGCCACGTTCGTCGAAGGCCATCACCACCGCTGCCGCTCCGTAGCGTCGCAGCAGGCGGGCCTGGCACTTGAACTCCTCCTCGCCCACCTTCAGCGAGATCGAGTTGACGACGCACTTGCCTTGCACGCACTTGAGCCCGGCTTCCAGAACGCTCCATTTGGAGCTGTCGATCATGATTGGAATGCGGGAAATATCTGGCTCGCTGGCGATCAGATTCAGGAAGTGCGTCATTGCCTCTTCCGAGTCAATCATCCCTTCGTCCATGTTGACGTCCAAGAGGTTTGCTCCGCCTTCCACCTGCTGGTGGGCCACGGCCAGAGCCCCCTCAAAGTCCCCCGCCAGGATTAGCTTGGAGAACTTGGGCGAACCGGTGATGTTCGTCCGCTCGCCAACCATAAGGAATCCGCTCTCCGGCGTGATGGTGAGCGCTTCCAGGCCGCTCAGTCGCGTCGCGCGCGGCACGTCGGGCACCACACGAGGTGGGAGATTGCGCATGGCGTCGGCAATCGCCCGGATGTGTTCCGGGGTCGTCCCGCAACAGCCACCCACGATATTAAGCCAGCCATTTTGAGCCCACTCCTGGAGTTGGGGGGCGAGCGACTCGGGCATCTCGGGAAAGCCGGTTGGTGAGAGCGGGTCCGGCAACCCGGCGTTCGGGTAAGCACTCACATAAACTGGCGCACAGAGCGATAGCGCTTCAATATATGGGCGCATCTCCTTGGGGCCAAACGCGCAATTGAGTCCCAAACTCAGGATCGGCGCGTGTGCCACCGAAATGGCGAAAGCTTCCAGCGTCTGGCCGGTGAGCGTGCGCCCGCTCAAATCGGTGATCGTCCCGGAAACCATGATCGGAATGCGCCCTGGCTCGATCCCCAATGCCTCAAACGCCTCCATAATGGCAAACAGCGCCGCCTTGGCGTTAAGCGTGTCGAAAACCGTCTCCAGCAGCAGCACGTCCACCCCTCCTTCGATCAATGCCTCCACCTGTTCGTAGTAGGCCGTCTTGACCTGATCAAACGTTACTTCGCGCCGGGCGGGATCGTGGACATCGCGCGAAAGGGAGAGCGTCTTGCTCATCGGTCCGATGGATCCAGCTACGTAAGCCGTCCTCCCGCACCGCTCCACGGCCCGGCGGGCGCATGCGACTGCGGCGAGATTGAGTTCCCGCACGATGGACTCCAGCTTGTAGTCGGCCAGCGAAATCGACTGCGCATTGAAGGAATTCGCCTCAATGAGATCGGCCCCGGCAGCCAGGTATTGCGCATGGATTTCCTCCACTATATCCGGGCGGGTGATGGAGAGCAGATCGTTGGTCCCCTTCAACGGATGCGGATGATCCGCAAAGCGCTCGCCCCGGTAATCAGCCTCCTCCAGACGGTAGGTCTGGATCATGGTCCCCATCGCCCCGTCAAGAATGGCGATGCGTTGAGAGAGAAGCTGGGCAAATGGATGCGTGGAAAAAATCACTTGGAAAAACTATAAAAAGCCTCCACCAGAATCAATAACAAATTAACGCATCATGATTTCTGGATATGAAATTATTTACCCTGTTTATTTGTAAAGATTGTGTCAATATTTCGGTTAATGAGGTTCATAATTGCCACAAATTGTCCGCATCTTAAACCGTAATTAACCATGAATAGACGGATGATCCTCCATTCCAACCTTTAAGAGGAATCTCATTGTTCCATGGCAGAATTTCCACGCATCACCCGGCAGTCCCATATTGTTGGCAGCAGAGCATGCCTGCGTGACACAGGTATTACGGTCTCCACAGTAGTGGCTTTGGCGGCAGCCGGACGTTCCCAGGAAGAAATCACCCGGATTTTCCCGGAGTTGATCAGTGATGACGTGCGGGAGGCGTTGGCCTACGCTGCTTGGCTGATTGACGAAAAGGATGTGGACATCCCCGGCAAACCGCATCCCTCTCCATTGTTTATTCGATCCGGCCAAGGGAAGAGAGCGTATGCGTTGACGGAATCCATGAATGAGATCACCCCGCCGGAGTCCCAAGCGAATGCCGGAAGCGACTCCGATGTCAAAGTGGAGAACACTGAGGCACCCAAAACCTCGGTAGCTCCGGAAACTTCGGAAGCGTTGGAGATGCCGGAAATCGAGGAAAGCATGGAGCTTTTCCACCCCGCTTACCCCGATCAGCCGACGGTGGTTGTCACCCGGCACGGCCTCTTGGATCGGCGCTGGTCTGACAACCCCATTGATTGGTCCGACATCCGCGAAATCAAGTATGTCAGTGGGAAAAAAACCATCCGTGTTACCATTTCTGATCCACAATCTTACCTCTCCTCCATGCCGTTTTTCCAACGGCAGATCATGGGACTCAAACTCGCTCTGCACCGAAACACGATCCTTATAGATACGGCCTCTCTAGGAATCCGAACCAAGGATCTTTTCCTCATGATCAACCGCCTCTGGCTGCTCCAGAGCGGAACTTTGCGGTTGCGTAAAAAACGCCGGATCAGAAGCGGAAAGAAAACAGGAAGGACAGAGCAGGACAGGCTTTGGAATAGCCTTCAGCCAATGTAGCCGCAACAAACACCAACCCGACAAAGGCGTTGCTGGCAAAAAACGCCTGATTGATGGCATCCAAGTCCAGCCGCCGGGCCACCCGGTGTTCATAAATCAAAGCCGCGAGAACCAGTGCCAGGCTGCTGAAATAGATGACTCCGAGCCCGGCAGCGGCTCCAAAGGTTGCCAGCAACATCAACATCGCTGTGTGAAGTCCTTGGGCCAGTTGCAGGCTGCGGGGAATGCCCAATCGGACGACCAGGGAGTGAAGTCCTTCCCGGCGGTCGAATTCAAAATCCTGCGTGGCATAAATGAGGTCGAATCCCGCCACCCAAAATACAACCCCCGCTGCCAGGATTAGGGGTGGGAGCGCGAACTGCCCCGTCACCGCTAGCCATGCGCCTACGGGAGAAACAGCCAGTGCCAACCCCAAGAAGAAGTGGCACAGCGTCGTGAACCGTTTGGTGAGAGAGTAGAAAAAAACCAACGCCAGTGCTACCGGACTCAAGGCAAAACAGAGTGGGTTGATCGCCCACGCCACGGCGACGAACGCTGCTGCGCTTCCCGCACAAAGCGCCACTGCCTCACCCCATGAAACCAGTTTGTGACGTCCCTCCGTGCGTGGATTGCGCTGATCCATCTGCCAGTCGGCCAAGCGGTTAAAGGCCATCGCAGCCGTCCGGGCTGTCGCCATTGCCAGGATAATCAGTCCGCAGAGCCTCCAGGAAGGCAACCCCTGTGCCGCAACAAACATGGAGCCGAGTGCAAATGGCAGTGCAAAAACTGTGTGCGAAAACCGGATGAACGTCAGCAGTCGGGAAAACCGATTGCTCATTTAGCCGAACCACTCGTCACCGGAGCGGGTTCTCCAAACATGTCCAACAAGCGGTCATCAATGCGGATATCAATGAGCTTCCACATGCTGTTCCCAGAGGCTGCGGCATTATAGAAATAAAACCGCCAACGAATGGGGAATTTCTTTCCCAGCGAGATGCAAGTCAGCCGCATCAAATTATTTCCGCTGCCCACCTTTTTATCCTCGATGACATCATACCCATTAATGTCGCCAAAGACACGGATCGCTTCACGCGTCTGCGCCTTTAGCATTTCCACGTCCTTGGGCATCTCGGCGATTTTGGTTTCCTTCAGAAGGTGGTCGTAAGCCGTATCCACCCGGCCTTCCGTCAATAGTTGGAAAAACTCCTTTATTAGGGAGGCAGGAGTGGCAGTTTGAACCACGAGCGCGGTTTCCGGCTTTTCCTCCTTGGATTCAGGCTGTCCAAAAACCGGGGTGGCAGCCAAAACCGTCGCCAAAACACACGAAGCAAACAGCGGGAGTTTCATAAGAATAAAGAGAATAGAGGATGATAGAAGCTTTTCAATACGCAAACGATTGCCGCAGCGGGTCATATGCCGTAAAGTATTCCTCAGATGCAGCCGAACCTTTCCGCCCCCGAGAATTTCATCAACCGCGAACTTAGTTGGTTGGAATTCAACCGCCGTGTGCTTGAAGAGGCCCAGGATGCCACGCAACCGCTCATCGAGCGCGTTAAATTCCTAAGCATCTTCTCCTCCAACCTTGACGAATTTTTCGAAATCCGCGTGGCGGGTATCAAACAGCAGATCGACAGCGGCAGCACCGATGTCGGCCCGGACGATCTCTCGCCCACAGAAGTCTTCCAGTCCATTACGGCTACCGTCCATGAACTTGTTGCCGCGCAATACGACCTCTGGAATCGACACATCCTCCCGCTGATGGCGCACAACGGCATTCAGTTCCTCCGGGTCGCTTCCTTCAAGGGGCAGCAGGCCGAGTGGGCGCACCACTTTTTCCGCAACGAGATTTTCCCCGTCCTCACCCCGCTGGCCGTTGATGCCAGCCACCCGTTCCCGCAGGTGCTCAACAAGAGCCACAACCTCATCGTCCGCGCCCGGCGTCCCGACGATCCGGAACTCCTCTACGCCATTGTTCAAGTGCCTCGCGTCTCCCCCCGGCTCATCGCGCTACCCCGCAAGGACGAGTCCGCCCCGTGGGAATACATCCTCTTGAGCGACCTTGTGAAGCACTACGTCGGCGAACTCTTCCCCGGCATGGAACTTGAAGGCGTTCACGCCTTCCGCATCACCCGTAACGGCGATCTCTATATTGACGACGAAGAAGCCGACAACCTCCTGCGCACCATCGAAGAGGAGTTGCGCCGCCGCAACAAAGGCAATGCCGTCCGGTTGGAAGTGAAATCCGACTGCCCGCGCGATTTTCAACTCTTCCTGCTGGACCGATTCAACCTGACCGACGCCGACCTCTACCTGCTCGATGGACCGATCTCGATGACGCACATCACACCGCTTCTTGGCAACGAGGCCTTCTCCAAGCTCAAGGACCGTCCGTTCTTCCCCGCGCACGACCCCTCGCTTCCTTCCGGCGCGGACATCTGGGAGCGTCTCCGTCGCGATGACATCCTCCTGCATCACCCCTACGAGCCGTTTGAAGACCTGGTCAACTTCATTGAGAGCGCGGCTCGCGATCCCAAGGTGCTCGCCATCAAGATGACCCTCTACCGGACCAGTGGCGACTCGCCCATCGTTGCCGCGCTGGGTGAAGCCGCAGCCAACGGCAAGCAAGTCACGGCCATTGTCGAATTGAAGGCGCGTTTTGACGAAGCCAACAACATCCAGTGGGCGCGCAAGCTCGAAGACGCGGGCGTCCATGTCGTCTATGGCGTCGTCGGACTGAAAACCCATTGTAAGATGTTCCTTATCGTCCGGCGCGACGAAGATCGCATCCGGCAATATGCCCACCTGAGTACCGGCAACTACCATCCCAGCACCGCCCGCATTTACACGGATCTGGGATTGCTCACCTCCAATCCCGCGCTGACCGAGGAAGTTGCCACTCTCTTCAACACCCTCACTGGACTAGCCGAATACCCCGGCTTCAAGAAACTCCTTGTTTCCCCGTTCGACCTCGCCGCGCGCACCAAACACCTCATCGAACGGGAGCGCGATCACGCCCTCAACGGCAAGCCTGCGCGCATCATCGCCAAGCTTAACTCCGTTGTGGACGAAACCCTCATCACCGCGCTCTACGAAGCCTCGTGCGCGGGCGTGCGCATCGATCTCATCGTGCGCGGCATCTGCTGCCTGCGTCCCGGCATTCCGGGCGTCAGTGAGAACATCCGCGTCCTGAGTATCGTCGGGCGGTTTCTCGAACACAGCCGCATTTTCTACTTCGCCAACAATGGCCACCCAGCCCTCTACTTGGGCAGCGCCGACTGGATGCCGCGCAACCTCTACCGGCGTGTCGAAACCGCTTTCCCCATTGAAAGCCCCCCGCTGCGCAAAGTCATTCTTGATGAAATTCTACCCGCGTACCTCAATGACCGGGTAAAAGCGCGCGAACTCCAACCTGACGGCACTTATATCCGGCTCAAACCCGCGTCCGGCGAAGAAGCCTCCCAAGCTCAGTTCTTCTTTCGTGAACAGGCCCGCCGTCGGAACGCCGCTGCCCCTTCCGCCAGCGTTGGAGACCATGAACACCCCACACGACTCATCCCACTGGCAAAACCCTAGTGTATTTCATTGCCCTCGCTCTATGAGGACATCAGATATTTTCCGTGTGCAGAATATGCGCCAACGCCCCTAAATAATCTCCAACGCGTCGCGCGAGGGCAGGAGAGGGAAGGGCGCAGCGGGCAAGGTCTGATACCAAAACGCCACCGAGGCAATGTCGTCCTGCAGCGGTAGATAGCGCCCGTCATGACGCCACCCCAGCGCCTGAATAGTGACGCGCAGGTTTTCCTCAAACCGGATCGGATCGCACAAATGCCAGCGGTAGAGCCCGAACCTGGTCTGCGAAGCATAAAGGCCGTCGGGCCGGAGCACCTGCGGCAGCCCCGCGTAAGGCGTGGTGAACTCCCGGTAGCCCCCGTTCTCCTTGCCCACGTCGAAATTGTAGGAGCCGCAAAAATAATCCTCAGTACCCGTGCCGCAGATCGTCGGGAAATCCTGGTCGCCGTCCAAATAAAATTTGATCTCGCCCTCGCCCCACCAGCCGCTGTTGTTCACTCCCCACGCCAGGTAGGTCCCCACGTAATGCCCGTGACCTGTCACGCCGTCCAAGATCGTATATACCTCCTTGTATGGCAGCGGGTTCACTCGGCGGAACTGCGCGTGGAAATAAGCCGCGTCCGCAGGCACCTCGGTGAGGACGTAATTGATCTGATAGAAAAGGCACATCTCCTTTTCCCCCATATAAGTCACCGTCATCCGGCACGACTTGCGGAACGGCATCTCCCAATAGCAGTTGAACGCGCTGCCGGGATTTACGCACACCGCCAGCGACGAAACCTGCGCATACTTGCCCCAGCCGCAGGCGAAGAAATCTCCCAGCGGACATTCCACGGACGGGGTTTCCAAGCCGTCCCAGTAAATGCGCAGAATGCTCAAACGCCACGTTCCAGTGGGCGTCATCCACATCTGTTGGATCGCTCCCGGCCCTTCAATCGACGCGATCTCCCGCGTTTCGCCGGACTGGATGGTAATGCACGGGCTGACCTTCCAGCCCTGCCCCAGATCGCGCGAGGGGCCGCTGTCTTTAACATCCATCCCGCCCTTGCCCTTTTCTCCCGTCAAATTTTCAGGAGAAATGGAGCGGCTTTTCGCGTGGCTCAACAGCGGGAGCGTCCCCAGCGAGACGCCAAGACCCGAGAAACCGTTATTAGTCAAAGGAGTATTCATGGTTCTTGGACTATCCCTGATGCCGGGCGATGAATTCCTTCGCCAGATTATTGTAAGCGATGGCCCCCGCGCCAACAGGCTCATATTCAATAATCGGCTTGCCGAAGCTCGGAGCCTCGCCCAGCCGCACCGTCCGGGGGATCATCGTATTATAGACCCTCTCCCCGAAATGCTTGCGAACCTCCTCCACCACCTGATGGCTCAGATTCGTCCGCGAATCGAACATCGTCATCACGATTCCGGCGAGCGTAAGGCCGGGATTCACCCCGGTATCGGCGATTTGATGAATGATATTGTCGATCTTGCTCAATCCCTCCAAAGCGAAATACTCGCACTGGAGCGGCACGAGAATTTCATCCGCCGCCGCCAGCGCATTCGTCATCAGAATGCCGAGAGAAGGCGGGCAATCGATGAGAATAAAATCCAGCGGAGCGCGTTCGCGCAAAGGCGCCAGAGCCGCGCGCAAGCGGACGAGATGATCCTCCTGCCGGGCCACCTCGATCTCCGCCCCGGCCAGATTTAAATCGCCGGGAATGATCCAAAGATTGTCAAAGCGCGTGGCGACAATATGGTCCGCCGCCGCAGCCTGGCCGATGAGCGGTTCATACATCCCCTTGCCCTCGGTATCCGCAATCCCCAGCGCGCTGGTCGCGTTGGCCTGCGGGTCGAGGTCGATTAAAAGCACCTGCTTGCGCTTGGCGGCAAGGCAGGCAGCGAGATTGACGGACGTCGTGGTTTTCCCGACGCCTCCCTTTTGATTCGCAATGGCAATGATCTTCATGGGGCGAGCGTTGGGAGATTAGCGCTTTTTGCAGCTTTGAACAGGGGCAAATGTGGGGGAGGGGGTTCACCCACCACAAGATCTCACGGCTTCGCCAGCGGCACCTTGCTCCAACCGGTCGCCTCAGTGAATTCGCGCACGGTGAAGCACCAGATGACCACTTTTTTGCCCGCGAGATAGGCTGCGTCGCTGCGCGCGCGGCGCATGAGGTTCACGCGCGCCGGGGTCGCCCCGGAGCCGCGCACGCCGATGAGGTCCACCGGGATGCCGAGGTCGCTCAGCAGTTGATCCGCCAAGCCCGCTCCCGAGGCGTGCATGTCGCTCCCGGCCTGGAAGACCAGCGTGTGGCTGTCGCCCAGCAGGACAATCGGGCTCGTCCGCTCGGGCGGCACCGGGGTTGCGCCGTTTGACGCCTCCGCGCCGACGAATCGCAGCGACAGCGTCTCCGTGCCGGGCGTGCCGAGCATCCCCTGCAGGTCGCCGGTGATTTCTAGCGGGCGGTTTGCTGCGACAGTCTTGGTCTTCGCAGCCTCCTTGAGCCACGGTTTATCCGCCAGCAGCGCCGCGATTTTCTGCGAAGCGATCCGAATGCCAGCGCCCGACCAATGCGTGTCGGTCTTGCAAAAGACGGGGCCGCCCGCCGCATTGCGTTGCGCCAGCAAATCAGGCAGCAGATCGATCACCGTGACACCGTTCTTGCGAAGCTCGTCGTAGAATTGCTGGTGGAACGTGTCTGCTCGCGCGGGTGCGGGGCCGGTGACGTTGCCGCCAGTTAGCGCCTCGGGATAGACAAACGCCTTGGCGGGCACAGGCACGAGAATCAGCTCGATCTTCGCAGCATCCAACTGCCGCTTGAAGTCGAGGATGGCCGGAAGCGGGTCGGCGTTCTCCGGCGCGGTCGCTTTGCTCACCTTCGCGGCGTCCTCGCCCCAAAACTTGCCGACGCTCACGTGGCGGAGTTCGGCGGGCAGGAAGAGCCAGCCGTCCGCGCCTTGCACGACGGGCGTGGCAGTGGCTTTGGCCGCGCAGGCTTCGCGCAAGGCGGAGCCGGGATCAGCGGCGAGGAGGGGAGTGGCGAGCAGAAGCAGGGAGGCGAGGAGTTTCATGGTTATTTTACAGGTTCGCCCCAGCAGGGCGGTTCAAGTTGAAGGGATTCGTCATCAAGTTCGCTGCGGTTAAAGCGTTCGTAATTTGCAGAGACATCATTCCAGGATTTCATATCCAGAGTGACCTTGTCACCTGCTTTCCAACCGGAAGCAGGCGTAAGCACATTGTCCTTCATGCTCCAAAGATAGACAACCGCGCGGCTGTTCGCAGGCACGCCGGGACCGGTGACGCCAGTGAGCGAAACCGCGAAGATGTGGTCCTTGTAGGGGACGCTGCCGGGGCGCGGAAACTTGGATGCAGCAGCAACTGTCGCGGTAACACGCACGGGCGCACCACCATCTGCGGGAACGTAGAATCCGCCAGCGACAGGCGCTACGGCAGCCGGGCGCGGCGCAGCGGCAGGCAGATTGATAAGCTTCCAATCGCCCACGGAAAGCTCGCGCATGGCGAATTCCCACACGACAACTTTCTTGCCCGTGAGCCGGTCATGCCCAATCGCCAGTTCGTGGGCAAGCAGATCGCGCGTGGCGTGGGCCCCGGCGTCATTGCGCAGGATCGCATCGACCGGCGCGCGCAGGTGAAAGGCGAGTTGCTCTACAAACCCCGCCGACTTTCCCCAGCGCATCGCTTCGAGCGAATAGATGTTGCTGAAACTGTCACCGAGCACAAGCACGCTGGCCGAGGCGTCCGGTGTCCAAGCCGAGCCATCGGCCTTGCTCACCGGCTGGATCGTGATGGTCTGCGGCGGATAAAGCGTGGAGGTCGCGGGCAGCTTGAGCATGGCGGCGATGTCGCCCGTATTTGCAAGGGTTTCCAACGTGCGTTTCAGGTCGGATGCCGCATCGGCGGAAACCCCGAACGCGCGCAATTTTTCAGCGAGTTGCGCCGCAGTCATCTCCATCGCCTCGGGTGTCCAATGCGTGTCGGTGAGCAGGAACTGCGAGCGGCCCGTGCGCTGCTTCGCTTCGGCGAGCGCGCCGGAGACATCGAGGTAGTCCACGCCCGCCGCGTCGAGCGCTTTCAAGAACGCGGGATACGAAGGATTTTGCAGCACTGCGCCGGAATTCGCCACATAGCGGGCGGAAAGATGCTCCGGCTCGATCATCGGCTTCACCGGCGCGGGCAGCAGCAGCAGACGGATACCGCGCGTGGCCAACTGGTCGCGGAAATGCAGGATGCCCTTGATCGGGTCCGGCTGCACCTCGTCCCCGGCATTTCCAGCGCGGGCGCGAGCCCGCTGGAAGTTCTTCGCGAGAAAGCCCTCGTTTGTGAGGTAGCCGACCTCCGGTTGATAGAAGAGCCAGCCGTCGCGCCCAATATAAACCTGCTCGTTGCCCAGTCCGACAAACTTCGCCGTGAGCGCCTGCGTGGGCGGGATTGCGGCGACCGCGAGGAACGATTCATCTTCCAGCGCCTTTTCGTAGGCCTTCACGTCGCGCAGAAACAGGCCGTTCACCGCCTGGATTTTCCCCCACACGGTTGGAACCACCGGATTCTTCAGCGCTTGCAAAGCCTGTCCCGGAATGAGCGCGGCCCTGGCAGCTTTTGGCTGCAACACGCGGCTCTTGCCCGCGCGCACTTCGAGCGCGTGCTGGGTCAACGGTATGGCGACAATCGTGAGCAGGAAAAGCGCGATGAATACCCAACTCAGACGCGGTGTTACCGTGGTGGTGCCGACCTCGCGTTCCGCCACTTCCTCGCGCGTCAGTTGCCGGGCTCCGCCCTTGAGTTTGTGCGCCTCTTCGGGCGTCACGCTGCTGATATAAACGGTTTCTGGCATGGCCTTAGAAAATGAAATAGATGAACGGATTGTAAGCCTGCGTGGTCATCACCAGCACGGAGAGCCAGAACAGGAGGAAGATGATCGCCGCTTTCGGAGCCGTGAGGACGCGCGTCCAATCCCACGTCTGCACGCCGCCCCAAGTGATGATCGTGGCGAGGATCATGCTGCAAAGGTAGTAGGGCTGATAGATAATGCCTGCCAGCAGTCCCTCGCCAGCCTGCGTGCCACCAAGCCCCAGCATACTTTGGCAGTAGGCGAGGGCGACGGGAAGATCGCGCGCGCGGAAAAACACCCACGCGAACACTACGATGACAAACGTGAATGCAATCTGCGCCGCACGCGGCAGTTTGGTGAAGAACCCGTGTTTCCCTTGGTGGCGCTCAAAACCGAGCATGCCGCCGTGGATGCCGCCCCAGATGACGAAGTTCCACGAAGCCCCGTGCCAGAGGCCGCCGAGCAGCATGACCATCATCAGGTTCACATACGTGCGAACCTCCCCCTTGCGATTCCCACCGAGCGGAATGTAGAGATAATCGCGCAGCCACGAGGAAAGCGAGATGTGCCAGCGCCGCCAGAATTCGGTGATCGAAGCCGATTTGTAAGGTGAATCGAAATTCTTCGCGAAGATGAAGCCGAGCATCAGCCCAAGGCCAATCGCCATGTCAGAGTAGGCGCTGAAATCGAAATAAATCTGGAACGCATACGCAATCGCGCCATACCAAGAGTCCAGGCAATGCACCGCGCCCGCGTTGAACGTCAGATCCGCGATCTTGCCCGCCGGATTGGCAATCAGGATTTTCTTCGTCATGCCGAGCGCGAAGAACGCCGCGCCGCGCGCGAATTTTTCCTGCGTCAGTGTGCGGCTTTCCAACTGATCCGCGAGATAAGCGAACTTTAAAATCGGTCCGGCCACCAAATGCGGGAACATCGAGACGAAGCACGAGAAATCGACGAAGTTGCGCATCGCCTTCGCCTCTCCGCGATAAACATCGAGCGTATAGCTCATCGCTTGGAACGTATAGAAACTGATGCCCAGCGGCAGCACCACGCGGAAGAACGTGTCCCACTGCCAGCTCTCCATCCCGAGCGACACCGCCAGCGCGTTGTAGCTATCGACGCCGAAGTTGAAGTATTTGAAGAAGCCGAGCACCACGAGATTCGCCGTCATCGAGATCACGATGGCGCGGTGTTGGGTTTTGCTGCGCGGACCGCCTTCGACCAGCGGCGTCACCGGCTCGTGCCAGACCCGCCACACATCCCAGCGGTCGTGCGCGATCACCAAGCTCACCAGCCAGTCAATGAACGTCGTCCCGAACATCAGCGGGATGAACTGCGGCCCGGCCCAGCCGTAGAAAGCATAGCCGAAAACCACCAGCATGAGATTCCGCGCCCGCTGCGACGCGCGATGCAGCGCGTAGTAAACCATCAACACCAGCGGCAGGAAGTAGAAGAGGAAGATGTGGGAACTGAAGACCATGGGAAAGAGATGGAGGCTGAAGAAAACTCAGGCCGGAAGCAAGAGGGAGTTCGTCCGCCATCTCGCTTCCGTCCCCTGAGTTGAATGAATTATGGAAAGATCACTTCGATGCCATTGGGGAGGTAGTTGACTTTATAGGGAACCTGGGGTGAGGCATTATATTGCAGCGTATCGAACGTCCCAACCACCGAGGTAGCAGTAACGATTCGATAAGTTCCGCGTGGAGTGAATCCTGCGGCAGGCACGATGTTAAGCATGTTGCCGTCGCCCTTGAGCAACTCGACTTTGCCTACATCACCCGTGCCGGTCAGGATCAATGAATCATATTGACTGGCGGCAGTCGGCGGTCCAGCGATGCCGATTTGCAGGGTGCCCGGCTTTGGTGGGGTGCTTGCCAAGGGCGGTGGTTGCGGCGCGGTGGGCGGGGTTCCTTGTGGAGGGGATGGCAAAACATACCAACCAAAACGGACATCGATATTGCGCAGATTCAGCGTGCCGTAGGCATCGGTCCCTTGACTGCCGGACGACTGCCCCGGGGCGATCATGCCGAGGTTGTAAATACGCATCAGGCGACCCTCCGGGGATCCGGTGCTGTTGGTGTAGGTGAGTGTGCCGATGCCCTGCAGCACACCGCCGGCCTCGTTTAGAATTTGCGAGGGATACTTAAAGGCATTGTACCAACCCGCGGGTCCGGTGCTGTTGGGCATGTGTTCCATGCTCGCCCCGTCGCCCTTGATCGTAAGCTTGCCCTTGTTGTCGATTCCGGAAAAAGCCGCCGCGTTGCCCTGGAGGCGCAGGTGACCCTCGAGCAAAACGTTCCCGGCATTGGTAATGCGGACATGGCGGGGGGTGTTGTTATTCGTGGAACCGTTGTCGTTGGTGATGAGTCCCAGCACGGCGCCGGGTTTGATTTCGATTTGTCCCGTCGGGCTATTTTTGACTTCAACCATGCCTCCTACGATGTTGAAAATGGCAGTGTCCTGGCCACTACCGACCGTGATTCGGGCGCCATTCTGGATCTCGCGTGAACCGGTGCTCTTGGGATCAACGAAGCCAAACACGGCGGGCTGATTTGGAGCACTACCGGTCACATTGATTTCACCCTTGCCTCCCAAGTAAATAGTATTTGGCATCGCGGCGAATTCGGACTGACCCAGAATTGCGCCTTGGCCCAAATTGAGCGGGCCGCTAATGGCCAAGACGGAAAAGCCAAGTTGAGAATGGTCGAGCAGATTGATCGTTCCAGAGCTGCTTGTGCCGTTCTTCATCCAGTTCGGGAATCCGGTGAAGGACGTGAAATAAACGCGCGCGCCGTTCTTCAGTGTCCAGGTTCCCGTATTCGCGAAGCCGATCTTGGCTTTCGGCTCTGGAGCCTGCGGTGCTGCCCAATCGAAGACCAGCGTGGTGCCAACTTGTTCAAAGGTACCCGCATTGGTGAAGAGAGCATCAGCTGTGGGATCGGTGAATCGCAGCGTCTTGACCTGTAGAGCGGCCTGAGCGATGGCACCCTGTCCGCCTCCACCGGTCAGGGTGATAGTGGGCGGCGTTGTGTAGCCACTACCGCCGTTTGTAAGGATGATTCCCCCGAAAGCGGTGCTCGCTGTAGCCGCTGCCCCGCTGCCACCGCCGCCGATGAAACTGACTTGCGGCGGCTGGAGATAGCCGCTGCCCGGATCGATGATCGTGAGTCCCGTGATGCTGCTACCACCCTTAATAATCTGCGCTGTGGCCACGGCCTGCCGACCCCCGATGATGTCGGGCGGCGAGATGACGATGGTCGGTTCGCTGGTGTAGCCTCCGCCCAAACCGGTCAGATCGAAGGAGTCCACGCCCAGCGTGGAGATGCCCGCCACGCCCTGCCCGCCGCCGCCGAAGAACTGCACCTTGGGCGGCTGCGTATAGTCAGAACCGGGATTGACCACCGTCACCGCCACGACGGAACCCCGGCCGGCGAGTTTCACCTCACCCTTTGAGTTTAGATCGTCCGCCGTCGGAGTGGTAATGGTCACGATTCCGGGCGTGGCCGATGCGAGCGCTGCCGGAGATCCGGCAGCCGGAGTTTTGGCTGGCATTTTCACCTCGTAGTAGATCGGGGTGGAGTTGGCATCGTAATCGCCGCTGAACGTGCGCTCCGATTCCTGCTCGGGGTGATCGTCCATCTTCTCGACCGCGATCCGGTAAGTTTGGCCTGCGGCCAGCTTGGCATACTCTGGAATGGCCTTCGCATCCAGGACAGACCACTGCGCCACGCTGATTTTCTGGTCCGCGCACGTGCCTGTGATGACTTTCTCCACCTCGTAGAGCGAGACGGAAAGGCAGCGGCGATAGGGCGCGATCTGGCTCGGGCTGGCCGGCGCGCAACGCGTGACGAGCTTGGCGTCCAGGACCACCGTTTGAACAGATGTGACCGCCTTGGTCCGCTCGCGTTCCTGAAGAAACCGCTGTTTCGCCTCTGCCTGGGTAATCTCGCGGCTGAAGATGTTGACGTCCTGGAGCTGTCCCGCCCAATTGTGACCACCCTGCGCCGTATTGCCGAAAACCAAAGGCTGCGCGGTCCATTTGGAGAAGCCGCCGTGCGGGGGATTAGTGATAATCGCCTGCATGCCATTGAGGTAACAGCCCAGCCGGCCATCGGCATAGCTGATGACAACGTGGTTCGGCCGATTTTGCACCAGTGGGAAAAGCTGGATCGGCTGCGCGTGCGCGCTGTCGGTATTGAGGCTGAGCACGAGATGATCGCCTTGCTGGGCGAGAACGAAGTTGCCGTTGGCCGGGTCGTTGGCAAACGCCATGATGACTTTTCCATCGGGCGCCGCCGTGCCAGTTGGTGTAATGTCGGCCTCAAGCGCAAATTGGTTGCTCGCCTTGCAGGCGGTTAGCAGTGGATCGGCTGCATCGTCGGGCACAAAGGAGCCGTCGGCGAGATCCATAACGTAGCCACGGGCGTAGCGCGCAGCGCCCTTGAGTTGGCCGTTGCACTGGCGGATGTTCCCCGTTACCGGATCATTGATCTGGTTGCCCGCGCCACCGTTGAGCCAGGTGTAGACCAGACCTCTCGGGCTCGGCGCGACAGCGATCGCCTCCTGTGGCGCCTTGGTTGCGGCGATCAGGGCGTCGAGATCAGCTTGGGACGGCTTGATCCAGACATCGGACCAGTAGTTGCCGCCCTTGCTGTGAGTAACCTGGACCCACCGATCAATCGCGGTGAAGTTGTCGTTGAATTTGCCAATGTAGATTTGGACGTTGGCAGCCACATCCTGCGGAATCTTCACGTCCGATTTGAAGTTCCAAGCCTTGTGCGGGAAGGGAGCATCCATCGCGAGGTAATGGACGTTGTTGGTCCAGCGCGGGTGATATGTCTCGTCACCATGGAGATTGATGCCCGGTGCATCGAACATAATTAAAACCGCAGTCATGCTACCGGTGCGATTGACCGGTTTGTGCAACAGGATGCCATTATGCGAACCTGTGAAGACCCACATGCGATGACTGGCATCGGGAGACATGGAGGGCCAACAGCCATTGTGTTGCGCGACGAACGTGCCGTTGGGAAGGGTAAAGATGCCCTCGGGGGAGTTGCCGCCGTCGACGTAACCGCCGCTGGCCTCGCGCCCATCCCCGGAGAGCATGAACATGTAGGCTGGCATTTTGTCCCAAACGAGTTCGCTTACCTCGGGATGGTCGAGTTGAAAGCGCCGGATCGACGGTACAGATTGCCCTGCACGCTGTTCCATGATCATCGCGTAGACCCAGGTCACGCCGCTGTTAGGATCGGTCCAGACAGCGTTATTAATCCATGGCTTCGGGTCAAACGTATAGGCGTCGCCGTTTTTGAAGAGCTCGCGGCGGCCGGTGCCGTCGAAATTCACCACCGCGACCGAATGATTGGCGATGTTGGCAAAGATGATGCGCTTGCCATCTGCAGTAAGGATCGGTTTGCCATACCAGCCAATGTCGGGGAGGATTGGGCGCTCACCCTTGCCATCCTCGGTGTCGAAGCCCATCAACCGGATGGTCGGGTGCTCGGAATAGACGCAGGCTTGGGGCCCAGCGTCCTGAGTCCAGACCACGCGCGTCGGTGCGCCCGTGAACGCGCGCAGTTCCTCCGCGGGACCTGCGATCGATGGGCAAGGCAAAATCCAAGCGATCAGACACGCAAACACGCTGACGCCAAGGAGGGAGTTCGAGCGGAGGGGAAACGGGGACATGACAGTCATTTGTATGGAATCAGGATGCAGCTATAAAACCAAACCGGAGAACACAAGTTCCACGGTAATTTGTTGAGGTTGCATCATGAAGAATGGGTTTTACCGAAACACTACCTCAATACCATCGGGCAGATAATTCACGGTGTATGGGGCAGGGGACTTCCCGTTGAATTGCAACGCGGCAAAGGTTCCCTTCACCGCTTTGGCCGTGACAATCCGGTATTTGCCGTGCGGAACGATCCCCATCGGCGTCACCACGTTCAGCGTGTTGGCGTTGCCGTCGGCAAGATCAAATCGCCCGCTTCCTTCGTCGCCCGTGACTTGCAGGGAACTGAAGTTAGCCGGTCCGGCAATCAGGATGCGCAGGATGCCCGCCCCTTGCACCGGAACAGCTTTTTTGTCCTCAGGCGGCTGAATGTTTCCCCCTAATTGCACGTTTACGTTGGCAAAGATCAGTTGGCCCGGTTGGTCGCCGCCAGGGGACATGCTGCCGAGGTTATACAACCGCAGGTAGCTACTATCGGGGTTGCCGGTGTGATTGGTGTAGGTGAACGTGCCGGTTCCCTGCATCACGCCTTCGGCGAAATTGAGCAACTGCGAGCAGTTGAATTCGGGCTTGTAACCCGCCCCCAGCCCGGCGCTGCTTGGCAGCCGCTCGACGCCCGCTTGCGCCCCTTGGATGGTCAGCCGCCCCTTATTGCTGAGACCCGTCATGCCTGCGTGATTGCCTTGCACCTGCAATGCCCCCGCGAGCGTTAAATCGCCTGCATTGGTCAACAGGGCCCTCCGATTGTTGAACATATGCCGGGAGCCGTTGTCGTTGGTGATCAACGACAGGGTTGCCCCGGGCAGGATCATCATCGACGAGCCGGGGTGGTTGGTGAACTCCACCTGGCCACCCAAGACCCGGAACGCGGTGGTCGTCTTGCCGTCACCGATGGCAAAGCGCGCCTTCGCGACTCCATCTGGCGAGCCATTCACCACGCTTCGGTTTCCGGTGCTCTCGGGATGCGCAAATCCGAACGCCACGGGATTTTGCATATCGCCACCGATGACCAGTGCCTGTCCGGTGTTCGTAAGCAATCCCTCTCCCTGGCTCCCCTCAACATATCCCAGCACCGCGCTATTGGCGAGTTGCAGGGTGCCGCTGTTTTGCAGGCTTTGCAGAGCGATGCGCGCACCACCGAGTAGGCGCAGCGTGCCGTAGTTGTTGACTTTCGCTCCCCATATCCGACGACCTGTGGAGGAGCCAAATTGGATTAATGCGCTGTTGCGCAGCACCCAGGTGCCGGTGTTCTCAAAGCCGCGCCGGTCAGTATAGTTGTCTTGCGATGCCGCCCAGTCAAAGAAGATCACCGCCCCGTCCTGGTCGATTGTGCCGGTGTTGCGCAAGATTGCGCTGCCTTGCGGATCGGTGAAACGCAGCACCGTGCGCTGCAAGACTGGTTGCACCATAGCCTCTTGCCCATCGCCCGTGAGCGTCGTCGTGGGCGGCGTGGTATAACCGGAGCCGCCACGCGTTACAATGACGCCTGTCACCGAGAGAAGCGCCTGTGCTTCCGCTCCCGAACCCTCACCACCTTCAAACGTGACGCGCGGGGAACGCAGATAGCCGCTACCCGCATCGGTGACGCGCACTTGACTCAGCGCATGGCTATCTTTGTTGATATAAGCCACGGCGGTTGCCTGGCGTCCTCCATAAATGTCCGGCGCGCCGATCGTCACCGTCGGGACGCTCGTATAGCCGGAACCGAGGTGGGTTAGTTCTAATTCGGTGACTCCCATGGTTGCCTCGACAACAGCACCCTGTCCGCCTCCGCCGTTCAACTTCAACGCCGGAGCGCTGGTGTAGCGCGCTCCTCCGGTCACGGCGGCACCTACCGTCACCGTGCCAGCGCCGCCCAGTCGCAACACGGCGCTATTGGTGACTTCGCTTAGCGAGCCGTTTTCAAAAATAATATCCTGTCCCGCCGCATCCAGTTGCATGCCGGGTTGCGCGGAAAACAGCGTCGGCTTGTCCTGCCCGCTGATGAATACCGGCGCGGTCAATCGGCGCTGATTCGCCTGTCCCGCCACCGGACTCCACGCCGATGCAGAGGCATCAGGGGTCGGCTTGGCTGCAGAGGTCGGAGTCGGAGATGCCGCCGGGGCTGAGATTTCGCGAACCTGATAAAACAAATCCTTCTCCTCGAAATTCCCCGAAATCATCCGCTCGGATTCCTGCTCGGGATGATCCTCCCAGCGTTCCAGCGCAAGCCGATAAACCTGCCCGGCTTTGTATTGCAGATAATCCTGCACGACCTTGCCATCGAGGACGGACCACTGGGCCACGTTGATCATCTTGTCCGCCAGTTTCCCTTCCACAGTTTTCAAAACCTCGTATTGCTGTGTGGACAAGCAGCGCTTGTAAGGCGCGATGCCCAGAGGATCAGCCGCCGCGCAAGTGCCGGTGAGCTTGGCCTCCACGACCACGCGCTCCACGGACTTTTTCCGCGCGGCACTCCGTTCCTTAAACGCATCAAACCGCTGCCGCGCTTCCGCCCCGCTGATCTCCCTCCCGAACAGCCCGATGCCCTCCATCAAACCAGGCCAGTTATGACCGCCCTTCCAGGCATCGCCGAAAATCACCGATTGCGCCGTCCATCCGGCAACCGGAACCTCCGGCGGATTGGCCATCAACACGCGCTGCCCGTCAATAAGCACCATCAAATTCCCCGGCGCATAACTTACGATGACATGGCTGGCGTGGTCGCGCGGTAACCGCACAAGCGGCAGCGGCTCACCTGTCCTCCCGCGCAGACGCAGGCAAAGCATCTCTCCGCGCTGCGAAAGCACCACGTTTCCTGTCTCCAAATCGTCCGCAAACGCCAGCACCACCCCTTCGCCGGAAGGAGGAGTTGCCAGCGGCGTGAGCACGGCTTCGATGGCGAAAGCCTTATGCGCTTGAACTTCATCCAGCCACGGTTTTGCGATGGCATCCGGCACAAACGCCCCCCCGGTCAAATCCATCACCGCATTACGTCCCAACCGGGCGGCGTCGCGCATCAGTCCGATGCATTGGTGGATTGCTCCGGTCTTGGGATTGTTAATCTGATTACTCTCCATCCCGGTGGTCCAGACAAACACCTGCGCGGTGCGATCTGGCTCCGCCTTCGTCGCCGCATTGCCCGTTTCAGCAACCGCAGGCCCGGAAGAGGACAACCAAGCGGGGGGTCCGGCTGGTGGCTTGATCCATGCGCTCGCCCAGTAATCGCCGTGGGTGTTGTGGGTTACTTGAACAAAGCGTTCGACCCCCTTCATATCCTCCGTGAACTTGCCAAGATAGATTTCCACCTTTTCCGCCACGGACATGGGGATTTTCGCTTCGGACTTGTAATTCCACTCCTCGAACGGAGAGCCCAAGGTAAAGAAGCGGACGTTGTTTGACCAGCGCGGATGATACATCTCTTGCTGTCCCTTGACCGTGAGCCCTGGAGATTTGTTAAACTCGACCCCGTAGCTGGAGCCCTTGCCTGTGCGGGCATCCGTCGTCACACAAAAATGGATGCTGCGGTGGTTCCCCGTGAAAACCCACGAGCGCAGGCTGTTGTCCGGCGACATCGAAGGCCAGCATCCACCGCCTCGTGCTGCAAAATCCACGTTGGGCAGCAAGAAAACTCCTTGGGGAGTGTTCCCTCCGTCCGAGACGCCCCCGCTGGCCATCCGGCCATCTCCATTCATCATGAACATGAAGACAGGCGTTTTATCCCAAACCATTTCGTTCACCTCCGGATGATCGAGTTGATACCGCCGAATTGTCGGCACCGGTTGGCCTCCGCGCTGCTCCATAATCATGGCATAGACCCACGTCACGCCGCTTTTGGGGTCAGTCCAAACCGAGTTATCGGTAAAGGCCTTCTCATTAAATTTGTAAGACTCCTCATTCTTCACAATCAGACGCAGACCCGTCCCATCAAAATTAACCACTTTGACAGAATGATCGGCCAGATCGGCAAAGACCACCCGGTTGCCATCAGCCGTGATCACTGGCTTCGCATACCAGCCGATGTTCGGCAGAATGGCCCGCTCCCCCTTGCCGTCATCCGTATCAAACCCCATCAACCGCAGCGTCGGTTTCTCGGAATAGACGCAGGCAGTCTCCCCGGCATCCTGGATCCAGACGACCCGCGTTTGCGCCCCGGTGAACGCCCGTATTTCCTCGGCAGGCCCGGCTGTCAATGAAACGGGTAGAATCCAGGTAGCCAGGCAGGAAAATACCAAGGCACCAAGCAAAGATTTCGGACGGAAAGGGGATAAGGATGTCATAAGTTGCAGTGGGAATGGAATCAGTGTGCAGACTGTCAAACCACGAAGGAGAACGAAAGTTGCTCCTTTTTTCGAGATACGCACGAAATCGAATCCTGCAGATTTCGAGCCGATAAAAGCGCTTATTCGTCGCTAAAGCTGCTATCCGCTCCGCCGGATTTCCAGCACCATTTTTGTCCTGGCTTCCAAGCGCAGCTTGCCGCCGCCGGGAACCTCAAAACCCGCTTTTACGGAAAGCGAAAATTCGATGGCTGAGGAGGTCGGATTCCAGCAGATCAGAGCAAGAGGCTGTTTGGGATTGCGTGGCAGAGGTCGGAGCGCTGCCGGGATGAAAACCAAAAGCCTCGGATCACTCGGCACGGCAATGCCTTCCCCCAGCAGCAGACGATGCCAGAGAGGTTCGCTGCCCTGATAGGTCGCCTGCAGCGTCTGATCCCACGGATTTTCGTAAGCGACGTAAGGGAAACGGGCATAGATCGCGCGCTCGTTGGCAAAGCTCTTTGTGGGGACGTGGCACGGCTTCCCATCGGTCTGATAGACGCGTTTGTGGGTGCGCGCTGCGGGGAACATGCCAAGCGCTGTCCGGGCATTCAGCCAGATCAAGTCATGGAAAGCCATCGGCGCATCCTCTTGGAATTCCGCCAATGCCGCGATGGCTCGCACGGTATCGCAGGTTTCATAAGGCGGGAATTCCGCCAGTTGATCCCGCCCGCTGATGGCTCCATGCGCCCATCCCCGCGTATCAAAATCTTCCACAGGACTGCCATTGGCAGACGAAAAGCAAAGCGCGATCGCATAATTCGCAAACCGGCTTGCGGCGTCCAGAAAAGCCATATCCCCGCACAACCGATAAGCTTCCAGATTAGCCAGAATCGCATGGGCATATCCCAAAGGCCGCGCTTGATGCCCTGCGGGACACTTCTCGCCGATGCCGCACCCGAAAAACCAGAAATCCCCCTCCAACTGCGTGTTGATATGACGAATGATCTCCAGCCCGCGTTTCTGAAAGCGGTCATCCTGCAATACCCGTCCTCCGAGAAGGAAAGCGTGGGCTGCGATAGACCGAATCCCATAATCGCCAAACCCATCCTTTTCCTCTGCGCGGGCGTGCGGAGCGAGACATCCCTCAAGATAAGTTTCCACCGCCGCCTTCAAATGCGGCATCTTCGCGCCGTCCAAGTCCAGCAGACGCAGCGCTGGCAATCCCACGAAGAACAGCATCCCTAGCGTGAACGCTTGCGCGGGATCATGTTTAGCCAACTCCACACCCAGTTTGTCGGCCAGCAGGAAACAACGCTCCAATAGCGCCTCATCCCCCCGCCATTTGGCACCATAGGCGGCGGGTGCAATCCAAAGCAGCGAAAACCCCATGCTCAGATCGCCCGCCTTCGGTCGCGTGCCATCAATATAAACCGCGATCCCTTTCTTCTCATCCCAGAGACCCGGAACCTCCCGCTGCCGGAGCACATCCTCCAGCGCGTCAGCCGCCGTCCCCCAACTCACGCCCAAGCGGGAGGCAACTTCCAAAACCTCCACCCGGCCATCTTGGGGAAAAGTCAGCCCCAAAAGACGACTCCACTCCTCCAGTAGCCAACGGTCATGAGCGCGCGCATCCTCCGGCCCCGAGTAGTCGATCAGCACCGTTTGTTCCAGCACCTCCCCTTGGCGCACCAGTAAATTGGGATCCTTCAACAGAGAGGAAGACCAGTTGAACGCCCCCGGAATGAACTTATACCCGTATTGCCCTTGCTCCTTCCCAAAGTCGAACTCCGCCGTTGCATCATAACCCGATGCCGTCACCCGGCGGGTGGGACTTGCATAAAGATCGCGAATCGTTGACCGGTTCCAATCCAGCAGAAACGCAGCGCGCCGCCGTCCACCCGAAGCCGCATCGGTTAATTCCTGGGCCACATAAGGAGAGAAAGTCGGAGCCGTCATGCGGGCGACTCCGGGCCGATTGTAAAACCAGACCGGGTTTTGCCATTCGATCCCCGCAACCTGCTTCCCCTCCCGCCTCGCAATCACTGGCTCCATCCCGATGACCGTCACCGCATCCTCAGACCCCGTGAAAATATACGGCGTCTCAAAACTTGTCAAAGCCTCCAAAAGCTCCACATCCTGATTCGGGACCAGCGTCGAGCGAACCACAAATCCCGGACCCGAAACCGGCAGCGATACTTCCGTCTCGCACCGCACCCGAGCGCCGTAGTAATCCACCTCTGCTTGAAATTTTAAACACGTCGGAGTCTGCTCCAAAAGCTGCATCGCCTCCGCCCGGAGATTCCCCACCGACATCCACTCATGATCCTTGAAGCGCAAATGCCGCTCCTCTGCCAACAAAAACCAATCAGGCTTCCAAGTCCCCTCTGCCGTGCGTTCAAAGACACAACATTGCGCACCGTTTTGTAATACAAGATTTTCGGTTTTCATGGGGGGATAACGGGAAATGCTTTTTGTACGACGGGGAGTAGGGGGTCTGGTCTTGGTGCATCTTGCAGCTATTTTGCCCCTTGGGCTTTTAACTTCAGAAATTGTTTTGGCCACGAGGCAGGAGGTTTCAAACACATACCGTCAGGTCTGACAAAAGCACACTTTCCTGGCATAGAGTGGCTTGCGCAGATGCCCGGGTTGGTGTGCCTGCAGCCTTCCGTTTGAGTGGCACTGTCCTTGGGCTTGAGTGGAGAGTGAAAGACGTTTGGCGTTTTCATTGCAGCATCATGCTCAATTCTTTGAGGTGGTCGCGGAGCGATACCAATCTTGTGGCCAAGCTGTCGCCGACATCGGGCATTCGGGTCTTCGGGGTGGCAACGATCAATTTTTCGAGCCTGGATTTAATAGCCATTCGTCCGTAGAAAAATCGCCACTTCTGAAGGTTTATTTGAGCTGCAAACCATACCAGTTCGTTCGTGGACATTTTGAACTTTGGAACCAGAACTCGCACGGCACTTCCACCATTCCCGCGTGCCATGAAACGCCATGGTTGCAAATACGCCTGCCCAAAAGCTGTCACCGTAATTCCGCCGTTCTCAAACACTTCATCAATTTCAGCATCAGCAAGGCGGACGATACTGTTTGTCGTGTCTCCACTTGAAATGTATGGGCAAGTATGCTTCCGTGGTAGAAGGTCTTCACAGGTATGGCAGTGAATCTCGCACTTGCACTGCTTCAAAGGAAGATTGCAATCGTCGCAGACCCCGTTTGTTGACTCGGCTTCGTTCATTGGCATTTCTTTGGAAGCTCCATTCTTGCGTTTAGCGCAGGGGAAGCTGCTCCTGATTTCGGATTTACTTAGCGAGGTTCAGTTCCTTGATTTTGGCGGCGACGGCTTGCCGGGCTTCTTCGAGGCTCGGCGCGTTATACTGATCGTCGACTACTCCTGCGGCGATAAATGTGAAAGCGGCTTTCTCGATTTTCTCCGCCAGAACCTTTCGAACCCAACCGGCCTCATCAACAATCAAGCAGGGGGATATCTGCGAGACGCCATTGGGAACGGTAAACACGCAAAAATCCGGCTGTTTTCGGCCCTGCGTGAATATGGGAGAACCTCCAATCTGCCGCACTTCGATAAGCTCGCGCTTTCCTTCGGTAAGCTGGCAGTCCGGGAGGTGGAGCAGTTGGTTTTCGGGTTGGACGAGAAAGTAGTTCATATCAGGAAAGACAACAAATGGTGGAGGTATGGGGATTCGAACCCCAGACCTTCTCATTGCGAACGAGACGCTCTACCAACTGAGCTATACCCCCACATGTTTTTGCCTGCTGACCGGATTTCCCGGATGGCAGCAGGGACCAAAAATTTCGATGAAAAAGCGGCTCTGAGCAAGCAAAAAGAGAGGGGAGCGCGCATCTCTTTGAGTCTGCTTGCCCTCACACTCCATCAAATCATGATTTTACCCGTTTAAGTGACCCCAAAGGCTCCTAAGCGGTCTGAAAATTTTTCACCGGGTGGGCGCTAAACGGGGGGACTCCCCTCACCCGCTGGGTTTCACCCCAACCCAGTTATGCGAAAGCTGCCTCGGATTCGATGCAGGCCGTGAGATAGGGAAAATCTGTTCCGGTGCTATTTCTTAAACGGGACTGCTTTTGCCACCGTTGGTAGCCTCATTTCACTGCTCTTTTTGATGTAGCTGCGGCGGCTCATTTCAGCCAATCCCCCGAAACATGACGGACAAGAGCTTTGAACGACTCATCGAATCCGATGCGTGCAAGAGCATTCCGGGTAATAGAAACAGCTCCAGTCTTGAACTTTCGGATTGGCTTGGAGGTGAGTGAATCGATTTTGGGCGATTTGGAGGCCATTGCCGAAGAATATGGCAATAAGTAGAATCAGCGAATGCCAGCTTTGACCTCGCGAACCAACTCTCCGGCGGTGGAGCAAGGAAGTCCCAGCCTGCGACCAATCTCCGTAGCGTTGACGCCCTCCGCCATTAGAGCTTGGACTTGCCCAATGCGGTTGGAGTATTTCCCCGGCCTCCCCAGCTTCACTCCTCGCTGCTTTGCGGCCTTTACCCCTGCTTTGACACGCTCTGTGATCAACTCCCGCTCGAACTGTGCTACGGCCCCGAGGATGTTGATTTGGAGTTGAGCCGCTGGATTCGAGTTGGAAGTGTCGATTCCTTGGCTGGGGCATACCAGCGCTACGTTGTGCGCCTGCAATTCCGCAATGATCTGGGCAAGGTGACTGAGAGAACGAGCCAGCCGATCCAATTTATACGTTAGGACTACATCCACCTTGCCTCGATAAACTTGACCCATGAGTTGCAAGAGCCCACTCCTGCTTTGCTTCGCTCCTGAACCAACATCGGTGAACCATTGGACATTCGACCAGCGCCGATGCACGCAATAATGGCGCAACTCGGCTTCTCCATCACCCAGACCTCAAGCCGATTTGGACAATTGTTCGCAAGCACTTGGGGTTCGATCCGAGTCTAATCGAAGATCAAGACCTGCAAACTATCCTTACTGGGCTCATATCGGTCGTCGAAGGGATTGGAGCCTTGAGGACACATGCCAGTTCTGCACACGGCGCAGGGAGGAAAACATACAAGCTCGAATCTCGCCATGCTCGTCTCGCAATTCATGCAGCCCACACAGTTACTCTCTTTGTTCTCGAATCATGGAAAAAGAAGCAAGCACACCTTTAACTCTTCAGTTCACCAGAATTGACTGCCCGCAGTTGTTTTTCAGTGCCAATCTCAAAAGCTGGGAATATAGCCCCACCTCTCCACCCTTTTAGTCGCTTTTGAACATGGACAAGCTGGACACCTTGGCATGAGATGATGCTTGAAGTTTGTTTTGCCAACTCTCCCCAGAGGAGCCTGAGTTTAAGTTGGCTTGCCGATGTCTCGATTAATCAACCGTCTTGTGCAGCACATGAACGAGTGCCCGTATCTTTCGCAATGAGAAGGTCTGGGGTTCGAATCCCCATACCTCCACCAATTTTTTCAGCACAGGCTCAGCGGATCGCTGCATGCTGTTTCTTGAGGTTGGCTGTTTTTTCTACACCCGTAGATAGCTTTTTAAAGCGCAGTGTTATCTAGGCATGTCTGCGCATAATCCAACAACCCCAACTGAGCTATACCCCATCTAAAAACCTGCAAACACGGGCCGGGACAGGGCGGCTAAGTTAGCCAGAAATCCCTATCAGGCAAGCGAAAATCGCGCTCCCTCCCCGATCTTTCACGAGGTCGAAGGGCGAAAATCCGTCTCAATCATCGCCGTCAATTCCTGCATGGCGAGCCCAAGTCGGGCCCGCAGTTCAATGGCTTTTTGATCTGAGGGATCAACCGGTTCCGCTGTGATCTTTTCGTAGCGTTTGGTGAGCGGCCGCTTGGGGTCCGTCTTGCCTGCTTCGTGAAGGAGTTGATTTACCTGGGCCACCCGTTCCACAACTTCCCGGATTTTATCCAACGCCATGGATTCGCTAATCTTCCCCGACGTAACACCTTTGATCTGGCGGCATTCAAAAAGTTGGCAACGCCTCGGGCGTTGAGGATAGATGGCACATTGCGAGTCCCTATAAGCGACGCAAGGCTGCGTGATAAACCGTTCCGAGTGTTTGAATTTCAATTTTAACCCCAGCGTATTGAGTTCTCGCGGCGAATCATTCGAGTAAATTTGGACGGCATGAAACATCACCCCGTTGCAGCAAATGCCACAAGCTGCGCAGAGTCGGGAAGAGGCGGATGGAGTCAGTAAAGTCATAGCCAGCAAAAATGAATCACCCCTCCAACTTCGGCTTTTGGGACAAATGCCGCTGCTGCCGCTTGGGGAGGGGAGCGGTGGCGATTGTTTTCGAGCGCGGAGCACGGCCAACGGATTCGTCCCGCAGGAACTGTGGGCATTCCTTGCGGCCCGAGCGGACGAAATCCCCGCGCAATACCTCGCGCACCTGCTCCGTCGCCAAACCTGCGGTCTCGGTGAGATACCGGAAAAGCAACTCCGCCCAAGTCCCCAGGCCGATGCTGTCCGTGCGCTTCAAAATCCCATAAGCCCAATCCGTAAACGCCATGAACGCGAAAAACGGAGAACCGTTGTCGCCAGCCCACAGCAGCGCAGAAGTCTCCACATAGTCGCCGCTGTTCGTTACATGGTCCCAGTATTTGGCGAACCGCCGCACGCGCTGCATCGTGGGAAAATCGACATCCCGATTGCACAACAACTCATACGGAGCGTCGTCGGCATACACCATCCCCCAAGCATCCGTATGCTGGGAAATCGGCGCGCCCCGCAGCCGCTTGAGAATTCCCACTTGAATCTCGTGAGGCCGCAACGCCACGAGCTGGTCGAATCCCTTCGCAAAACTCGCCAGCGTCTCCCCCGGCAGCCCTGCGATCAAGTCCGCGTGCAGATGCGCATGGGTCTGCTCCCGCAGAAACCGCAAATTTTCCTCCAGCCGCCCATAATCCTGCCTTCGCTCAATCCGCTCCGCTGCTTCCGAGTTAAACGTCTGCACCCCCGCTTCGAGTTGCAGCGAGCCGGGCGGGAACTTCGCAATCGCCTCGCGGAGCGGCGAGGGGAGCCGGTCGGGCACAATCTCGAAATGGAGAAACAGCCCCGGCTCATAGCGTTGCCAAAAGAAATCGAGAATCGCCAGGCTTGTCTCCAGGTGAAGATTAAACGTCCGGTCCACGAACTTGAACCGCCGCGCCCCGCGCGCCATCAGCGCCTCCATTTCCGCCAGGAACGGCCCGAGCGGAAACTGCCGCACGGGAATATCCAGCGAAGAAAGACAAAACTGGCAGCGGAACGGGCACCCCCGCGAAGCCTCGACATACAGAACCCGGTGAGCCAGATCGTCCGCCCCGTAAAGCGCGTAGGGAAAGAGGAGTTCCCGAACATCCGGCAGTTCCGCGCAGACGACCTTTTGCGGCGGACGCCCTCCCGCAAGCAACACCCGGCACACCTCCGCAAACGCCAAATCCGCCTCGCCCGTAATCACCACATCCGCCAGCGCGCAAATCTCCTGCTCCTGCGACTCGTGGCTCACCTCCGGCCCACCGAGCACGAGGAGAATCCCCGGCGCGATCCGTTTCAGCAACCGCACCACCTCCAGCGTCTGCCGGGCGTTCCAGACATACACGCCCAAGCCGATGATCGCCGGAGCCTGCGCCAGAATCTTCTCGGCAATGTCCAAAGGCCGCTGATTGATGTCGAACTCCAGCAGCCGGGTTCGTGGCGCAAGATCACCCATATTCGCCGCCAGACAGCGCAAGCCGAAGGAAGCGTGAATATACTGCGCGTTAAGCGTGCTGAGGAGAATCGGACTCAAGTCCCAAAACCTAGCCCCAGAAAGGCAGCCCCCGCAACGAACTTCTGACCCCCGCACCAAAACAAAGTCTTCCTCTATGTCCCATGCGTCCCATCAGTTCTATACATCCCATAAACTAGCGCGGTAAACCTGTTGACAACGCCGGGGGACCCGATAGAGTTTCCGCTCTTTTTCCTAACGAATTTCGAGTCTTATGAAACGCACTTATCAACCGTCCAAGCGCACCCGCAAACAGCAGTTCGGATTCCGCGCCCGCATGAAAACCAAAAGCGGCCGCGCCATCCTTTCCCGTCGCCGTCAGCGGGGCCGTAAGCGCCTCTTGCCCAAGGGCGTGGAGATTCACTTCGCCCGGCATACCCAGGCTTAATCTGACCTCGAAAGAAGGCGCATTCCTGTGCCTCTGACCTTTCCCAAGTCGGTCCGTCTCAAATACAGCTCGGAATTTCTCCGGGTCAAAACGGTGGGGCGTGCCCATACCGGGCGGCTGATGACCGTGGGAGTTCTCAAGCAGGAAACCGGACCGGCCAGAGTCGGGCTCATTACCTCCAAACGGGTCGGTGGCGCGGTGGAAAGAAACCGGGTTCGTCGCCGCCTACGGGAATTGATGCGGCACACCATGCCGCAATGGACCCCCGGAGTTTGGGTTGTTGTCATTGCCCGCCATGGTGCCGTGCAAGCGAGTTTCGAGGCCTTGCGCAGCGAGTGGCTGCGACTGGCGACACGCGCCGGGGTTTTACCCCGCGATTCCGGTGAAACGACGGAGCCCCATGTTTAAAACTGCGTTGAAGTGGGTGGTGTTGAAGCTAATCCGGATATACCAACTCATCGTATCTCCGGTATTAAAAGCGATCTCCGGCCCAAGCGGCGGGTGCCGATTCACCCCCTCCTGTTCAAACTATTTCGCGGAAGCCGTGGAACGGTTCGGTGTTTGGCGCGGCGGCTGGCTGGGACTCAAACGCATCGCCCGGTGCCATCCATGGGGAGGGCAGGGGGATGATCCCGTCCCGCCAAAAGATGCGCATTAACAACTCCTTGCGCTTGTTCCTTGCCCGCGCGCAAAATTCCCGGCAATCTACCCCTTCCTCATTTTTCTAACTAGCTTTACAGAACAGATTTTCCAGAGATTTTTTTATGGACCGAAAGAGCATGGACCGAACGAGTGTGATTGGAATTGGGCTGGCGATGTTAATCTTCGCTGGGGCCAACTACCAATCCATTCAGGAGCAGAAACGCCACCCGAGACCGCAGCCCACTCCCGAGGCCGCAGTCAGCCCCTCTCCATCGGCCACCACACCGGAACCGCTCTCGATTCCTGCCGCGCCGATCGAGCAAAAGCCCGCGCAATCCGTGCCGGAACAAACGCAGACGGTGGCCACGGCATCCACGGAATACACCTTCACCAACCTCGGTGGCGGCATCTCCACACTCAAGCTCCTCGGCCACCAAGGCGCGCAGCCCGGCGAACGGATGGTCCTCAATACTTTTGCCTCGCACCCCATCGGCGCGCTGCTGCTCAAACCGGACACGCAGGAAAAAGACGCCTACACCGTCAAAGTGGACGGCGACCGCGTGATCTGTGAAAAGACCGTTCCTCCGGGCGTCCTCGTGCGCAAAACCTACACGCTCGACCAGGCGAAGAAAGGCGACTACCGCGTTGCGCTGGAAGTCACCTTTACCAACCAGAGCGGCGCTCCGGTTGAACACCCCGACTACTATCTCTATGGTGGTGCCACGACTCCGCTTCGCGCCACCGACCTCCCCATTTACGTCGGATTCGACTGGTTCACCGGCCACAGCAACTCCTTCATTACTCCCCGCTGGTTCGCCCCCTCCAAAATTCCGCTCGTGGGTGTCGAGACCTCCCCCGGCAAACCAACCTATGCCGAGAGCCCCGGCAACGTTGCTTGGGCCGGTGTGCGCGACCAGTATTTCACCCTCATGCTCTTACCGGAAGTCCCGGCCAAGGGTGCTTGGGCCCGTCCGCTCAACGTCAAAGTCGATTCCAAAGACCTTCAAGGCATGGAAGGCGCATTGGAGTTGCCCGGCTTTAAACTCAACCCCGGTGAGAGCATCAGCCAAAAATTCACCATCTACTCCGGCCCAGCGGAATACAACCAACTGGCAGCTCTGGGGCATGGTGCGGTGGAAATGATGAACCTGGATCGCTGGTGGATCACCCGCACCGTAGGGTCCATCCTCCTGCGCTCCATGAATGCTCTGCAAGGCGTTTTCCACAGCTACGCCCTGGCGATCATCATTCTGACCTTCATCGTGCGCGGTGCGCTTTGGCCTATTCAGGGACGGGCCAACCAGTCAATGAAGCGGATGCAGCTTCTCACTCCCAAGCAGAACGAGCTGAAGGAAAAATATAAGGACGACCCGGCCCGGATGAACCAGGAGGTCATGAAGCTCTACAAGGAGTATGGAGCCAACCCGCTCAGCGGCTGTTTGCCCATGCTGATCCAGATCCCGATCTTCTTTGGCTTCTACTCCATGCTTGGCACGGCGGTGGAATTGCGCAACAGCAGCTTCCTGTGGGTCCACGATCTCTCCCGGCCCGACACGAACGAAACGATCTTACAACTTTCGGGCATCCATGTGAACATCCTTCCCATAGCCATGGCTGCCACGATGGTCTGGCAGATGCAACTGACCCCGAAGGCGGGCGATCCTGCCCAGCAGAAAATGATGATGTTCATGCCGCTCATCTTCGTTTTCTTTACCTACAACTTTGCCTCCGCTCTCGCACTCTATTACACCGTGCAGAACATCCTTTCCATCATCCAGCTTTACGTCAACCGCAACCAACCGATGCCAACGCTGCAAAAGGTGGGAGCCCAGAAAAAGCGCCGTTGATTTTTCGCCGATGAAACAAACGCCAAAAGAAATTCTCGATACCATGCTGGGCTGCCTCGGCTTCTCCTTCGAGATCAAGGAGACCGAAGCTGACAACGGCTTGACCCTCCAGGTGTATACCCCGGAGAAAGAAGCCCTGACGGGACGCAACGGGCAGATCATCGAAGATTTGCAATACCTCCTCAATCGGACCTTGCAGGCGCAAGACCCCCAAAGTCCGAGGGTTCATGTCGATGTGGAGCATTACCGCGACATGCGCAATGATCTGCTCATCTCCCGCATCCGCAAACTGGCCGATTCCGTGCGCCAAACCGGGCAACCGTTCCACCTTGAGCCGATGAACTCCTACGACAGGCGGCTCATCCATAACGCCTTCAAGGACGACCCCCAAGTGGCCACCTGGAGCCCTGCTGACGATGCCCGCATCAAACGGATCACCTTGAAATTGCGCGATGGGGGATCGAAGATCGTTGCCCATGATCCATCCTGATTCGCTTTGGCAGGACCTCACGGCGCTTCGTCAAAAAGCCCCGCTCGTCCACAACATCACCAACTTTGTGGTCATGAATGTGACCGCCAACGCCTTGCTGGCGCTGGGAGCGTCGCCCATCATGGCCCACGCCACGGAAGAACTCGGTGACCTCATCGGCATCGCCTCCTCCCTCGTGCTCAACATCGGCACTCTCGATGCCGCTTGGATCGCCAGTATGCGCCAGGCAGCGTGCGAGGCCACCAAACGCCGCATCCCCATCGTTTTGGACCCTGTGGGTGCTGGAGCCTCACGTCTGCGGACGGAAACCGCCCTCGCCTTGATGGAAATGGGCCATCCCTCAATCCTCCGTGCGAATCCCTCGGAAATCCTCGCCCTCGCAGGAGCCTCGGGAGTCACCAAAGGCGTTGATAGCGTGAACCGCCCCGAAGAAGCCGAGGAAGCCGCCCGCGAATTAGCCCGTTCCGCCAAGTGTGTCGTGGTGGCAAGCGGCGCAGTCGATTTTCTTACCGATGGCACCACCGATGTGAGCGTTTCCGGCGGCTCGCCCCTCATGCCGCGCATCACCGGCATGGGATGCACCGCGAGCGCACTTGTGGGAGCCTTCGCTGCCGTCTCCGCCTCCCCGCTCGCCGCCGCAGTAGCAGGTATGGGCGTCATGAAAGTCGCCGCTGAAATGGCCGCCGAAAAAGCGTCTGGCCCTGGCACGCAGCAAGTCCATTTCCTCGACGCCCTGCACCGCCTCTCGCAAAGCGATCTCGCGCAGCGCTTGCAATGCGCATGAAATTCGATCCCTCCGTCTATCTCGTTATCGGGAAAGACTTCACTGGCGGGCGCGATCTCGTGGAACTCGTCGTCGAAGCCGTCCAAGGCGGCGTCACGATGGTTCAACTCCGCGAAAAAGAGGCGGCCGCCTGCGAATTCCTCGACCTCGCGCGCGCTCTCAAACAAGCACTGGCCTCCAAGAGCGTTCCCCTCCTCATCAACGACAACGTCGAAATCGCCCGCGCTGTCGCGGCGGACGGAGTCCATCTCGGCCAAAGCGATCTCCCCTACGCCGAAGCCCGGCGCATCTTGGGACCGAATGCCTGCATCGGCCTCTCCATCGAGACCCGCGAACAAGCCTTGCAAGCCGAAGCGCTGGATGTGGATTATTTGGGCGTCAGCCCCGTTTTTCCCTCGGCGAGCAAAGCCGACACTGCTCCCCCTTGGGGACTGGATGGCCTTAGTTGGCTGCGCTCACACACGCGCCACCCGCTCGTTGGCATCGGTGGCATTACGGCGGAGAACGCAGCCAGCGTCATCCGAGCAGGAGCTCACGGGGTGGCTGTCATATCCGCCATCGCCTCCGCACCATCGCCCCGCCAAGCCGCGCAATCCCTCCAATGTGCCATTCGCTCAGCCCTCGGCAACTCCAACTCCGATGCGAGAGAAATCCCTCAATCGCAAACTTAATTTGACAAACCCGACTCCCGACCCCATTATTACAAACCTTTTTCCCATATATTATGACCACCTCTCTTCTTGACGAAGCCATGAAAGTGATTACGAACCAACAAGTTCTGATCAATGTTGTCTCGAAGCGCGTGCGTCAGCTCACCCAGGGCCACCGGCCAATGGTTGAGATTGGAGTGCGCCATGATTACGCTGACATCGCTCTGCGCGAAATCATCGACGGCAAGATCAGCTACGAGCTCATCACTCCCGAGCCAGCTTTTTAAAGCTGCTTGATTCCAAACAGGAGCGGATGCTCCGCGCCGAATGGCCGCCTCTGCTGAAATCTCAGTCAATCGCCGGGCTCTCCAGGATTACCACATCCTCGAACGCTTCGAGGCCGGGATCGAACTGAAGGGAACGGAAGTCAAATCCATCCGGGGTGGCTTTGCCAACCTCAACCAGGCATTCGCCAGGGTGGAGAACGACCAGGTCTTCTTATACGACTCGGATATCCAGCCCTATGTCCGCGCGAGCTTCGAGCAGCACGTCGCCAAACGCCCTCGCAAACTCCTCCTCCACAAAGCCGAGATCGCCAAACTCTTCGAGGCCTCCTCCGTAGCGGGCCACACTTTGGTGGGCCTGCGGATGTATTGGAAAAACGGCAAAGTGAAAGTCGAGCTCGGTATCGCCAAAGGCAAGGAAGCGCGAGACAAGCGCGCAGACTTGAAAGACCGCGCCGAAAAGCGCGAGATGGACCGCGAAAAAGCGAATTTCAACCGCCGCCACGAGTAGTCACACGTAATTATCCCTACGGAAGTCGGATTAGCGCAGAGGCTATTCCTGTGCCGCTTCCGCAGCATTCCCAACAGCCACAACTTCTTTCTCTGTCATCCGCGCCTCCAGAATGCGCGCTGCTTCGTCAAAGACCCTCTCCATGGAGATATTCTGCATGCAGAAGTTGTTGCGGCAGGGGGATTGCCGGTTGTTATAGGCGTTGACGCACGGGCTGCATGCCAGACCCAGCCAAATATTGGTGCTGCGTGGGCTCGGCGCTCCAAAGAGCGCGGGAGTCTCCGGCCCGAAGAGCGTCAGAACATTTACAGGAGTCAGCGCTGCAAAATGCGCCGGGCCGCTATCATTGGTGATAAGCAATTCGCTCAACGTGTAGAGCACCATGAGATTGCGCAAAGTCGTTCTTCCAGCCAGCGAAATACAGCGTGGCGAGCCGATCTGCCTTGCAACCTCACCGGCCGGGCCTGCTTCATTCGGTGCGCCAGTCAGGACAATATGTGCTTGGGGAAACCGTTCGAGCAGTCGCTGGGCAAGGCTCACATAACGGTCCGTAGGCCATTTGCGCAGGGGAAGCAAATCGCTCGCATTCGGGTTGAGCAGGATGATGGACTGGGGCAACACTCCGTTGCACGCCTGCCGCAGAATCACTTGGAGTTGCTCTACTTCCGCCGGTTTCGGCTCAAACACTGGCTGCTGCATCTCCAAAGGCGCGGGCGTGGTATTCCAAGTGGGAAGCTGTGCCGGGTTTTCCAGCGTGGACAGCACCATCTGCTCAAAAATTTGGCTTGTGTGCAGATACGGATTGTAAAGCAACCGGTGTGTCATCAAATCCCCCCGGTAAGGGCCTTCGCCAAAGAACGTGTGAAAACCAATCCGGCGCGGGATGCCCGTCAGCCAGGTCAGCGCCGCCGACGACCGGGAGAAAAACTCCATGTCGATAGCCGTGTCGATTTGGAGTTCGCGGATTTTTTTCAACGCTGCGAGCGCGCCGTTGAACAATACGGAGAGCGTGTCACGCCGGAAAGTGATGACATTTTCCTCCGGGATGAGCTTGAGCACATCCAGAATGAACCGGTTCTCCTCGAACACGATGAAATAGACATTCTCCTTGCCTACAATAGAGACAGCCCGCCGGATGGCTTTTTGTGCCAGAACCGTCGAGCCCTGCTCGGCAAATTTAACGAAGAGAATCTTGCCCGGCTTTTCAGGCGGAGGCGCGGTGTGCATGGCCAGGTTGGCGAGTTTGCACACCTTGTTGGCAAGACTGAGAACGAAGCAAACCGGGGTGCCGACCCAGCGGTCGATGATTTGCAGGATGGGAGCGGCGACAGGATCAGACATGAGAAAGAAAGGGGGATAAAAAAGCAGATTAACCCCGGCCATGGCTGCAGGTCAAATCTTGTAAGCGAGTAACTTTTTGAGAGCGCGTCGGTGAGGGGCCGTCATCGGGATCGCCTCAAGCTCCGCCAAGGGAAACCACTGCTGGTTATCGGCCAGAAAAAGCGGCGTCGTCCCTGGGAACACCGAGAGGCTCACGCGATGGTGCGTGAATGGATAGGTCAGCGCCACGAGTGGGATGCCCGAGTGAGGTTCCGTAAGCAGCGGCAGCCGCCAGAGTCCCCGCCAGCGCTTGCCGGTCTGCTGCTCCAGAAGCACCTTTTCGTCGTGGACGATCCACCCGCAATGCTCCTCCATCTCAACCAGCCTCGGGCGGGGTTTCTTGATGGGAAGCGTTTCCGGCTCATGCGCTTGGCAGAAAAGCCGCACCGGGCACGTGCTGCAGCGAGGCGCGCGCGGCGTGCAGATCAGCGCGCCCAGTTCCATCAGCGCCTCATTAAATATCCCCGCCCCGCCCTCTGCCTTGTCCGGTTGCCAGGATTCAGCGGCAGTTCGTAGGATTTTCAACCCCTCCGCGCTGTCCGTCGGCTTGCGGAAATTGAGCAGTCGCGCTGCAACGCGAAGAATGTTGGCATCCACGGGCGGCGTCGGCTGATCGAAAGCAAACGTGGCGATCGCCGCAGCCGTGTAGGGGCCAACCCCCGGCAGCGCACGAATCGCCTCTACCTCGCGTGGAAACACCCCGCCATGCTGCTCCACAATCACCCTGGTCGCCGCATGTAAGTTCCTAGCCCTGGAATAATACCCGAGCCCTTGCCAGGCATGGAGCACATCATTCTCGGATGCAGCAGCAAGCGCCCCAGCATCCGGAAACCGCTCCATCCAGCGTGTGTAATAATCAATCACCGTAATGACCTGCGTTTGCTGGAGCATCACCTCGGAAACCAGCACGGAATAAGGATCGCGCGGTGGCATCGTGCGCCAGGGCAGATCGCGCCCATTCTCCAAAAACCAATCCGTCAACGCCGAACGGAATTCCCGAATATCGCCATGGAACGGATTTTTCTCGGCCTGCGGCGGGCGTTGCGATTTGATAGGGAGCGACATGTCAGAGCAAGGCCTCACACTCTATACCTCCCCGCTGACCTCCCCACAGGCTGCGAAATTGCGCAAGCTCTTGGAGGAGGACGGATGGGAATTTGAGCCGAAACCCTACACTCTCTATTACGGAAAGAAGGGAAAGGTCAATGTAGCCGTTTATGAAAAAGGCCCCAAGGTCGTCATTCAAGGGAAAGGGACCGGGGAATTCGTCACTTTCCGGCTCGAACCGGAAATCCTCGGCGAAGCCCGACTCGGTTACGAGGAAGTCCACGCCCCGGAAATGTTCGAGTCCCATTTCGGCATCGACGAAAGCGGCAAGGGCGACTTCTTCGGCCCACTCGTCATCGCCGGAGCGTATGTGGACCGCGATATCGCCCGCGCCTTCATGGAAGCCGGGATACAGGATTCCAAAAAAATCGGCTCCGACGCCCGCATCCGCTCGCTGGCAAAACTGATCCGCGAAACGCCGGGTGTCGCCCTCAGCGTGGTGGAGATTACGCCGCTTAAATACAACGAACTCTACGAAAAGATTGGCAACCTCAACCGCCTCCTGGCATGGGGACACGCCCGCGCCATCGAAAACCTTCTGGAACAGCGCCCCGACTGCCCCCGCGCCCTGAGCGACCAATTCGCCAACCCGGCGCTAATCCAGCGCGCCCTCATGGGAAAAGGCCGCAAAATCCAGCTCGAACAGCGCACCAAAGCCGAGTCCGACCTTGCTGTTGCCGCTGCCTCCATCATTGCACGCGAGCGCTTCATCGGCTGGCTGGAGCGGGCCGGAAAAAAGCACGACGTCACGCTGCATCGGGGCGTCAACGCCCAAGTCAAGAGCGTCGCGCGCGATCTGGTCAGCAAGCACAGCCCAGCCATCCTGCGCGAAGTAGCCAAAACCCACTTTAAAACCGCGCAGGAGGTGGGCGGCGAGTGATTGTTCCGTCAGCATTATTGCCGCTAGCAACGGTGGACCACCTTCCGCATTCAGTGTAGCCTCTGAAATTCAACAACCCGAATATGAGATACCCCCCCGGTCTCTTGCGCGCATTTTATTGCTGCGGACTCAGCTTCCTCCTGGCTGTTACCTCGCTTGCACAGAGCGGTAAGCCGCTCGCAGACAGGCCCGGAGCATTACCTTCTTCTCCCGAGATGGACCAATGGTTTGCATTCGCCAAGGAAGTCGAACGGGGTCTGCGCGAGGGGGATCAGCAGTTCTCGCTGGAATTAAAAAAATCCAAAGGAGGAAGTTCGGCCTACGTCAAAGTAAGATTCAAGGGCGAAGTAGTGGGGGCGTTTCTTTCCGAAAACTCTTCAACCAGCGTGGTCGGAGAGATCGCCACCTTCGAGATCGGGCGGGCCATTGGTTGTGGCGGCATATTCCAACCCGGTGTGAACATGGAGTTGCGCGGCAAGGGACTCGAAACCTTTCGCCAACTTTTGGAGGAGGGGGTGTTCACCGAGGAAAAGGAACGCAATAGGCGTCGAGTGCTCGACGAGATCGCGTCGAATCCCACCGTGCTTCATGGGGTCTTCAAACATTGGTTTTCGATGAACCCGGTTGAATATCACTCGATCGAACTGCCGGATGTCCCGCCGAACGGGGCGCTCAACGAAGCCGATCCGATTGCCCGGTTCCTGAAACACGACGCACCGCAGCCGGGCGCGGAATTGATTGCGCCCCCCGGAATCGAGGGCCGCGCACCGGCATGTGAAATGGCCCGGAATCTTTCGAACATTCTATTGGTTGATGCGCTGGCGGGCGAATGGGACCGGTTCAGCGGCGGCAACCTCCACATGTATGTTGAGGCCGGACGGGCGCGCATGGTGGCGCTTGACGATGGTGGTGCCAGTTTCAAAGACGACCAAGGTTACTTGGAGAGATTCAAAGGCTGGGTCACCCGGTTCGATCGGGAAGTGGTGGCCAACCTCTTTGCGCTGGAAAAGTTTTGTGATCACCCGGGACAGAATAATTTTCGTGGTTTCCGCGACGAGGCCGCGCTGGCCAAAGCGCTGAACATCAATGGACCGGGCGAATGGGACACGTTTAAAAAACGGGTGCGCACGGTGGCCGCTCATGTGAGGGCTGCGGAAAAAGCGGGTGGCGCTTATTTTGAAAAATAGCGAAAAGAGAACGCCGAGATTCACGGCACAGCAAAAAGCGCCTTTCTCCTGCACCGTATCTTGTGCGAAGGGAAAAGCGTGACATGACGGCGCGTGAAAATATGATATTTTACACCTATGCGCTCCGACATCATCAAGAAAGGGCCTGAACGGGCTCCCCATCGCAGTTTGCTTCGCGCCACCGGCTGCATCGAATCCGACGCCGATTTTGACAAGCCCTTCATCGCCATCGCCAACAGCTATATCGACTGCATTCCCGGCCACGCCCACCTGAACGAAGTCGGCGCGCTCGTCAAGCGCCTCGTCCGCGAAGCAGGCGGCGTTCCCTTCATCTTCAACACCATCGGCGTGGACGATGGCATCGCCATGGGCCACGGTGGCATGAAATACTCCCTCCCGTCGCGCGATTTGATCGCCGATAGCGTGGAGACAATGCTCAGGGCGCATTGTTTCGATGGCATGATCTGCATCCCCAACTGTGACAAGATCGTCCCCGGAATGCTGATGGCCGCCATGCGCGTCAACATCCCCACCGTCTTCGTCAGCGGCGGCCCGATGGCAGCGGGTATTGCAGCACAAGCCACAGACGACACCCTTCCTCAGCAACTTCGGCCTGCATCGGAAGCCTCGGATTTAATCTCCGTATTTAACGGCGTCGGCGAACTCCAGACTGGCAAAATCACTCCCGCAGACCTGCTCAAGCTCGAACAGTCCGCCTGTCCCACGTGCGGTTCCTGCTCCGGCATGTTCACCGCCAACTCGATGAACTGCATTTGCGAGGTGCTTGGGATGGCGCTGCCAGGCAACGGCACCGTCCTCGCCGTCTCCAAGGAACGCGAAGCCCTCTATGCAGGCGCAGCCCGCGCCATTGTGAAACTCGTGGAGCTCGATTTAAAACCGCGCGACATCGCCACCCTCGAAGCTTTCGACAATGCCCTCATGCTCGACGTCGCCATGGGCGGCTCCACCAATACCGTCCTCCACACGCTGGCCATCGCGCGCGAGGCAGGCATCCCTTACGACATCGCCCGCATCGACGGCATCTCCCGCCGCATCCCGTGCCTGTGCAAAGTCGCGCCTTCCTCCAAATACCACATGCAGGACATTCACCGCGCCGGGGGCATCCACACGATCCTTGGCGAATTGAAGCGTATGGGCGTCCTCAATACCGAGTGCAAAACCGTCACCGGCAAAACGCTCGGCGAGAACATCGACAGGTGGGATGCCCGCTCGCCCAAGGCCAGCGCCTGGGCCAGAGCCGCCCGTGTTTCCGGCGCGGCCTCCATCCTTATTGATCCCAGCGACAAGACCGGCTACGTCGGGCGCACCCTAAGCGGCAATCTCGCCCCAAAACCGCTCCTCTTCCTGCCCGGCGATGTCCAAGCCCTCACGCTCTGGCGGCTTGCGGCTGCCTTCAACACCCGCGACACCATCACTGCTGCCGCCCTCTTCGCGGCGGACGCGGAGTTTCAAGTGGACGCTGCCACCACGTGGCGCGGTCCCGCTGCTATTGAAGCCGGGCTGAAAGCCAAGTTCGAGGAATTTAAAGGCCTCGTGCGCGCCGAACTCGGTCTCCTAAAAGACAAACCCGTCCTCATCATGTGGCGCTATGCCAAGACAGGCGAGCGCAGCATCTTCAGCCTTCTCACCGTCGGCGAACTCCGCAACTGGGAACTCCCCGGCGCGCATCACGAGTCCAGCCCCGAAGCCCTCGCCGCAGTGCATCCCAGCGGCCTCATGCCGCACGACCCCGCGTTCCTTTTCAACGCCAACGAGTGTATCCGCACCAAGGAAACCGCCTATACGCCCGATGGCGGCTTGGCAATTCTCTACGGCCAGCTCGCCCCGGAAGGGAGTGTCGTCAAGACCGCTGGCATCAGCGACGCCTTTAAGGCCTACTGCGGGCTCGGCTTCACCTTTGAAGGCCCGTGCGTCATCTTCGAGAGCCAGGAGGACGCCTGCGAAGGCATCCTCGCGGGCAAGGCGAAAGCGGGCGACGTCGTCATCATCCGCAACGAAGGGCCGCGCGGCGGACCCGGCATGCAGGAGATGCTTTCACCGACCAGCTACATCGTCGGCATGGGCCTCGGCGACAAATGCGTCCTCATCACCGATGGCCGCTTTAGCGGCGGCACGGCGGGAGCCTGTATCGGTCACGTCTCGCCCGAAGCAGCCGAAGGCGGTCCCATCGGCCTCCTTCAAGCGGGCGACCGCATCCGCATCGACTTCCCCAACCGTCGCATGGACATCCTCGTGCCGGAAACCGAACTGGCGAAACGCAAGGAAACCTGGCAGCCCGTCAAACGCGAACTGACCGGCTGGCTGGCGCGCTACCAAAAACTGGTGACCAACGCGAGCCAGGGTGGCGTCCTCGCATAATGCCGTGATTCCCCCCGCGAACTCTCACGATCCCTACCAAGCCTGGCGTTTCAGCGGCTTCCGGCGGTTCCTGCTAGGGAACTTCACCTCCGTCATGGGGCGGCAGATGACAACGCTTGCGGTCGGATGGGAGATCTACACGCGCACCCATTCGCCGACGCTGTTAGGGCTGGTGGGGCTCGCCTCGGCGATCCCGCTGCTGCTGTTCACCATCCCCGCCGGAAATCTCGCGGATCGCTGGCCGCGCAAGTGGATCATCGTGCTCATGCAGGTCATCACGTTCTTTGCGGTTGCCGGATTGGCTGCCCTCTCGGCCTGGCACACGCAATTGCCCCAGTGGCCGATGATCGAAACCGCTCGGCACGGCTTGGAATGGCTCACCTTGCATCTAGACCACACGGCTTATCCCGCCGTGGACCGTGGCATCCCCGTCATGCTCGCCCTGCTCCTCGTTGCCGGCGTGTCGCGGACATTCGGGTGGACAGCCCGCACCGCCTTTATCCCGTTGCTGGTTTCCAAGAACGCGCTTTCCAACGCGATCACTTGGAACTCCAGTTCCCTTCAAACCGCGTGTGTGGCGGGCCCGGCTCTGTGTGGCCTGCTCATCGCCAAATTCGGTTTCTCGCTGATTTACGCTGTGGACGCCTTTTGCGCTCTGGTCTTCCTAGTGCTCATTCTCCCCGTTCACGTTCACCAATCCGTGAGTGACCATTCCACGCGCGTCGCGAAAGGTGACATGCTCTCCGGGCTCCGGTTCGTCTTCAAAACCAAGCTCGTCCTCGCCACCATTACGCTCGATCTGTTCGCCGTGCTCCTTGGCGGAGCGACCGCACTCCTCCCGATGTTCGCCGACCGCCTCCATGTCGGCGCGGTTGGGCTCGGCTGGCTTCGCTCGGCGGACGCCCTCGGGTCCATCGGCATGAGCATCTTCATCGCGCATCTTCCGCCCATGCGCCAAGCCGGGAAAACCCTCCTCTGCGCCGTCGCTGCCTACGGCATCGCCATCATCGGGTTCGGTCTTTCGCCCTACTACTGGCTCTCCTTCCTCTTTCTGTTTCTGAGCGGATCAAGCGATGCCGTGAACGTCGTGATCCGCCACACGCTCGTGCAACTCTCGACCTCCGATGCCCTGCGGGGCCGGGTTTCTGCCGTCAACAACGTCTTCGTCGGAAGCTCCAACGAGATCGGAGCCTTTGAGAGCGGCCTCACCGCTGCACTTTTCGGGCCGGTCCTCTCCGTCGTGGGCGGAGGATTGGGCACGCTGCTGGTGGTGGGGATCGTAGCTTGGAGGTGGCCTCAATTGCGCCGCTTCGGAGCGCTCTCCGGAGCCCTTTCCACCGGGACAGAAACCGGCGAGCTATCCGAGCGCGCAATGCCGTAGAGCCTTCTTCAATGAGCAATTCCTCATGAACCTTCCGTGGCAAAATCAACGCATCCTCGTTACCGGCGGCGCAGGCTTCATCGGCAGCGCCCTCGTGTGGGAACTCAACCGGCGCGGCTGCGAATCCATCGTCGTCACGGACCTCCTCGGCACCTCTGAAAAATGGCGTAACCTCGTCCCGCTTCGCTTTGAGGATTACCTGGAAGCCGAAGACCTCCTCCCGCGGCTGCAAAACGGCGCACTGGGCAAGTTCGACACCGTCCTTCACCTCGGCGCCTGTTCCGCGACCACCGAGCGGGACGCCACCTACCTCGCGCGCAACAACTTCGAATTTACCAAAGACCTCGCCACATGGTCCCTGGCCACTGGCGCGCGCTTTGTCTATGCCTCCTCAGCCGCCACCTACGGCGACGGCAGCGCCGGAATGAGCGACACCAGCGACGACCTCCAGCGGCTCCGCCCGCTGAACATGTATGGCTACTCCAAGCAACTCTTCGACCTCTACGCCCAGCGCCAGGGCTGGCTCAAACACCTCGTTGGCCTGAAATACTTCAACGTCTTCGGCCCCAACGAAGATCACAAGAGAGACATGCGCAGCGTCGTCCACAAAAGCGTCGCGCAGGTGAAAGAAAGCGGCATCATCCAACTCTTCAAGAGCCATCGGCCCGACTACGCCGACGGCGAGCAAAAGCGCGACTTCCTCTACGTCAAAGACGCCGTCGCCATCACCCTCCATCTCGCCGAAACGCAGCGCGCCCACGGCCTCTACAACGCCGGGTCCGGCGAAGCCCACACCTGGAACGAACTGGCCCGCGCCATCTTCGCCGCCTTCGGGCGGGAGCCCCGCATCGAATACATCGAAATGCCCGAAGCCCTGCGTGGCAAATACCAATACTTTACCCAAGCCGACATCGGAAAACTTCGCGCCACCGGCTTCACCCAATGCCTCACCCCGCTCACCGAAGCCGTGCGCGACTATGTGCAAAACCATCTCCTCCTCGACCGCCGCCTCGGCGAGAATTAAACACTTTTGATTTGCCGATAAGTTTGGATTCCCCCTGCGAGATTCCTCACGCGGTAGCCGTTTTGCATCAGGATGCGCGTGGCGTAATAGCCCCGCTGGCCCACGCCGCAGTAGATCGAAATCTCGCGATCACGCGGCAGCTCACCCATTCGCGCACGCACCTCGTTGAGCGGGAGATTCACGGCTCCAGGAATGTGTCCCTCCTCGAATTCATCTGGATCGCGCACATCCAGCAGGAATTCGCCCTCTGCGCCGAGTTGCCCCCAGTCTGCTAGCGGATGATCTCCCCGCAGTGCGTTGGAAGCGATCATCCCGGCGAAATTCACCGGGTCTTTTGCTCCGCCGAACTGGGGCGCGTAGCAAAGCTCCGACTCCTCTAAATCAAACACCGTTCCGCCAAACTGGATGGCCGTGGCGATCACATCAATGCGCCGCGCCACGTCCGCTTCGCCCACGGCCTGTGCCCCGAGGAGACGGCCGTCGGTTTTGCGGAAGATGAGCTTCAGGTGGATCGGCTTGGCCCCCGGATAATAGCCAACATGGTGGTTGGGGTGGAGGTAGACTTTCTCGAAATCGGTGATGCCCGCGCGCTGGAGCGCCTTTTCGCTCGCGCCAGTGCTGGCCACGGCAATGTCGAACACCCCGCAAATAGCCGTCCCCTGAACCCCGCGAAAATGGGAATCGCGCCCACAAATCACATCGGCGGCAATTCGTCCCTGCCGATTCGCAGGCCCAGCCAGCGGAATGAGCGTGGCTTGTCCGGTGACGACGTCGCGGCTTTCCACGGCATCGCCCACGGCCCAGATTGCAGGATCGCTGGTGCGCATCTGGTCATCCACGCGGATGCCGCCGCGCTCGCCCAATGTCAGTCCCGCCGCTTTGGCGAGCCCTGTCTCCGGGCGCACACCGATGGCAAGAATCACGAGATCGCCCGCATGTGCCGCACCAGATTGGGTTTTGACCACCAGTTGCCCGGTTGTATTTTGCTCAAACCCTGCAACCCCATCGCCTAGCGCCATTTTCACCCCGTGCGCCTCCATGTGTTCTTGCACCGGGCGCGCCATCTCGGGATCAAACGGCGGCATCACCTGCTTGAGCATTTCCACCACCGTCACCGAGAGCCCCCGGTGGACCAGGTTTTCCGCCATCTCCAGGCCGATAAACCCGCCGCCGACAATCACCGCGCTTTTTGCGTTTTTCGATTCGATCCACGCGCGAATGTCCCGGCTATCCGGGATGGAGCGCAGAACAAAAATCCCCGGAAGATCAATCCCCGGCAGGGGAGGGCGGACCGCCGCCGCGCCCGGCGAAAGGACGAGCGCGTCATAGGACTCCCGGTAAACGCGCCCCGTAGCCAATTCCCTCACCTCGATCTCGCGTTTCTCGCGGTCAATCGCCACCGCCTCATGTCGGGTGCGAACGTCGATGTTGAACCGATCCCGAAACAGCGCCTCGTTGGCCAACAGAAGCTTCGACTCCTCCTTGATTACATCGCCCACGAAGTAAGGCAGGCCGCAGTTCGCAAAGGAAACATACGGGCCGCGATCAATGAGAAGAATCTCCGCACTTTCGTTCAATCTCCGGCAACGGGCCGCGCACGAAGCGCCGCCAGCCACACCGCCAACGATCACGATCTTCTTTTGGTTCATATGGGTAGCGTAATCCAAATGGCGTGGAATCGTTCTAACGCGAACAGCAGGAACCGCCGCAGCAGCTTCCCTTCTGATTCCACGGCATCAGGGCGATCAGATTCCGCATCAGACAAATTCCCGTGGTGCCTGCAAAAATAAGGCCTGCACCCGCAAAGCCCGACAGCCAGATCCAGTGGGGATTCACAAAATGGGCCAACAACACCCCCGCGAGGACGATGGTCCCAATGACGATTTGCAGTTGGCGATCCAGCGGAAGCACCGCCCTCCCGCTCCGCTCCACCGGCAAACCGGCATCCACCCACGCTTGCGTGCCGCCTTCCACCACCACGGTATCGGCGAATCCGGCCTCGGCGAACTTTATCGCCGCTTTCCGTGCGCGCATGCCGCTATGGCAAAGAATATAGACAGGCGAATGCACGCCGCCCCTGCGCGAGGCGATGATCGCCCCGCAGTCGAGAGTATCGAGCTGGCAAAGGCGCGCTTCGGGAACGTGGACACTGGCAAATTCAGCCGGGGTGCGGACATCGATCAACTCAATGGGATCACCAGAGGCGATGATTTGCTGCAATTCTTGAACGGATGCGGTTTTCATAGTTTGGATGAGGTTGGAATAGACAGGTTAAGAAAAGTCAGGATGGGAGGTTTGGCAAAAAGTAAAAATATGGGGCATAAAAATCAGTGGGGCATCTCTCTCGTCGCGCGCACCTCTTCCAGGCACGCAAACACCTTCGCCACGCACGGCGCGGCAAGCCGGTAAAACACCTGCTGCCCCCGCCGTTCGTCGGCGACGATCCCCACATTGCGCAGCACGGAAAGATGGTTGGAAACGGTGGAAGTGTCGCAGCCGATGAGTTGGGTGATATCCGCCACGCACCGCTCTCCATGGATCAGCGCGTCCACGATCAACAACCGGCTCGCATGCCCCAGCGCCTTGAATACATCCGCCCCGGCTCGATATTCCTTGGTCGGACGCGGAGTATAAACAGCAGCTTTGGCGGATTTTCGTTGCATGTTTGGCAAAATAGCCAAAAGCAAAAGAATCGCAACATAAATATTCAAGTTTCCGCACTCATGAGCCAGGGAAACCCGGACAACACATTGATCTTCAAACAGTTGTCTGCCATTACCGTCACACGACAGAGAAATGGTGCGCGGTGCAGGGTTCGAACCTGCGACTTCCTGCGTGTGAAGCAGGCGCTCTACCACTGAGCTAACCGCGCATTTCGGGCTGCCGACAGACGGCGAATCACCGGTTGCGGTAGGGCAGGCAAATTAGTGGGTTCGGGACGCATCGGCAACTATTTTCGCGCGACTGCAGCGAAAAACCCCTGTCTTTCGCGGATTGCGAACGTTACGGAGGGAGTGTCGGAGGCGTCGCTGCCAAGACGCGGGCGCGCGCCGCCAAGTCCGTGGCTTCCGCCTTCACTGTGGCTTTAGACCCCCGCAACTCGACCTCCACAGTCCCCTCGGGGTTGACTTTGCGCAGAACCACGGCGCTTCCGGCGGGCACCAGGACGTTCCCGACGTTGACCCCGTTGAGCACGACCGGAAAGCGCGCGGAAGTTAGGAGGATCAACTGCTTTGGCCAAAGCTGGGGCTGCCGGGCGATGTCCGCCACGGTGAGCGGCGGTGGGGGCGTGGGTTGGGGAGTCGTGATAGCCGCAGGTTCTACGGCAGCGGGGGCTGGTGTCGGGGCGGTCACGGCCGCCTCTGCAGGGGAAGGTGCGGGAGCTGGAACTGGTGAAGGAGCCGGACTGACCGCAGCCTCAACCGAAGAATCCGGGGACGGCACGGGCGAGGGAGTAGGGGATGCAACCGGCGCGGCATCGGGCGCAACGGGTTGTGGCGAAGGCGTGGTTTCCACCACGGGAGCTGCTGGCGTCTCGGCGGGTTTGGTGACAGGCGCGGCGTCAGGCGTGGAAATCGGCGTGGCATCCGGTGTGATCGCAGGAACCGCAGAGGGTGAGGGGAGAGCCGTTGCTGTGCTCGATTCCCAAACCGCTTCCGGGAGGCGGCTCGACCAAGTCCAGATGCCCGCGCCCAGTACAGCACAAAACAACGCCAGCCAGAAAAGGGGAGGAATTTTGTGCATCTCCATGATTTGGCGCTAGGACCGCCCCCACCGCAAGCGAAATTCGTTCTGTTCATCACCCCCCTCTCCATGACTCTATATCCCCATGGCCTACGCTTCGTATTCCGATTACCTCGCCGCCCTCGAACGCGCGGGCGAACTCAAGCGCATCTCGCAGCCCGTGGCGACAGAACTGGAGATCACGCAATACGCCGACCTGGAAATGAAACAGCCCGGCGGCGGCAAGGCGCTCCTGTTTGAAAAACCGACTGTGAATGGCAAAGTCTCGCCGTTCCCCGTAGCCATCAACACCCTTGGCTCGTGGCGGCGCATGGCTCTCAGCATGGGTGCGGAATCCGTGGACGCCGTCGCAGCCGAAATCAGCGCGCTCGTCAAAGCCAAGCCGCCCACCAGCCTGCGCGAAGCCTTCGCCCTCTTCGGCACTGCCATCGAACTGCGGCATGCACGGCCCAAGCAGGTGAAGACCGGCCCGTGCAAGGAAGTCATCCATCGCTACGACGCCCCCGCCAGCCACACTGCCCCGTGGCCGCCCGCCCCCGATTGGAAACTCGGCACCGAGCCCTTCCCGCCCACCCTCCTCGACCTCCCCATCCTCAAATGCTGGCCGCTCGATGGAGGCCGCTTCGTCACTCTGCCGTGCGTCATCACGCAAGATCCGGACACCGGCGAGCGCAACGTCGGCATGTACCGCATGCAAATCTACGACGACCGCTCCACCGGCATGCACTGGCAGCTCCAAAAAGTCGGCGCGCGCCACGGACGCCGCTATTACGAGACCGGCAAACGGATGCCCGTCGCCGTGGTGCTCGGGGGCGATCCCGCCTACACCTTTTGCGCCACCGCACCGCTGCCCGACGGCCTCGACGAATTCCTCATGGCAGGCTACCTCCGCCGCCAATCCGTCGAACTCGTCCCCTGCGAAACCAGCGAACTCCTCGTCCCTGCCAACGCCGACATCGTCATCGAAGGCTACATCGACCCCGTGGAGCCCCTGCGCGACGAAGGCCCCTTCGGCGACCACACCGGCTTCTACACATTGCCCGAGCCCTACCCCGTATTCCACGTCACCGCCGTTACCCATCGCAAAAACGCCGTCTATCCCGCCACCATCGTCGGCATCCCGCCGATGGAGGATTTCTACATCGGCGCAGCCGCCGTGAAACTCTTCCTGCCCGTCTTCAAAATGAACTTCCCGGAGATCGTGGACATCGCGCTGCCCGCGGAGGGGGTGTTCCACAATCTCGTCGTTGTCTCGATCAAGAAGACCTACCCGATGCAGGCGTATAAAGTCATGCATGGCCTCTGGGGCATGGGCCAGATGATGTTCACCAAATACCTCATCGTCGTGGATGAAGATGTGGACGTCCACAACACCAGCGAAGTCCTCTTCCGCCTCTGTGCCAACACCGATCCCCAGCGCGACTCCATCTTCACCAAAGGCCCCGCCGACGTCCTCGACCACGCCACCAGCGAAGTCGGCGTGGGTGGTAAACAAGGCATCGACGCCACGCGGAAGCTACCCGGCGAAGGCTTCAAGCGCGAATGGCCCCCCATCATCAAAATGGACGAAGCCGTGAAAGCGCGTGTGGAGGAAATGCGGAAGTAAGAGCCGAGTTGTCGCCTCGCTTAGAAAATTTAAGGTCACAACAATTGAGGTTTAAGTTCGGATCATAAGACTTTTGAATAGATAAAATATCACGCAGAATATGGGATTCGTTTACCTAATCATTCTTCTCCAATTCGTGTGGCTTGTAGGCTCACTGCTTGCAGGAGTCATCACTTTCTGCATGGCTATATTCCTTGTTTTCCAACATGACTTTAAGCGAGTTTGGAAGTTTCTCTTGGCTACCATCGGTTTAATCGTTCCAAGCATCGCTTTTATCCATCATTACTTTGGTCCGTTTTCCAACGATCAGCTTTCTCCATTCGCAGTCGGCATTTCGTTTGTCCTCATATTCACTTTGGGAATAGGATTTATTGTTCGCAAGAGAGATGAGTAATTCAGACAAAACAAGAGAGAATAGGGGTAGGTAACATTTCCTGACTGCACAGAACGCCAAATCCTCCGATGCCGGGCTTTAGCCGGCATTCTTCCGCTTTGCCACCAGCTTCAGCTGGTGGTCTCCAATCCCACCGCCTCTCCAGCCGGCTTCAGCCGGGCTTCTCTTTTTCTTCTTTCGTCCCCAAGCTCTAACCCCGAGCCTCCGAGGTCGTTTTATGAAATTGTTTTTGTCATCCCTCCGCGATGCTTCATAATAACAACCACGGTCACGCTCCCCCAGCATCAGCCCTTTTCTCACATTGACCGGCCGTGCCAGCTAAACCAATGAACACAGCCCAACAAGAAAGTCTGATCACCGAAGAAACCTTGACCAAGGTTCCCGCAGTCACCTTGCTCTTCTGGGTCACGAAAATTCTGGCCACCACTTTGGGCGAGACCGGGGGAGACGCCGTCTCCATGTCCCTGAACCTTGGATACCTCTTGAGCACCGGAATTTTCGCCGCGATCTTTGCCATCGCCGTGCTGGTGCAGATCCTGGCCAAGAAATTCCATCCCGTCGTTTACTGGACGACCATCGTCGCAACCACCACCGTGGGAACCACGCTGGCAGACTTCGCAGATCGCTCCCTCGGCATCGGATACGCAGGAGGAACCTCCATCCTGCTCCTGTTGCTGATCGCCTCACTGGTTCTCTGGCACCGCACGCTCGGCACCATCTCCGTTTCCTCCGTAAGCTCGCCCAAAGCGGAAATGTTCTATTGGATCACGATCATGTTCTCCCAAACCTTGGGCACCGCGCTGGGCGATTGGACCGCCGATGATATGGGGCTGGGATATGCTGGCAGCGCCCTCGTCTTTGGCGGACTGCTGACCCTCATCGCCGGGATTTACTACCTCACAAAAACCTCCCGAACCGTGCTTTTCTGGGCCGCCTTCATCCTCACCCGGCCCCTCGGTGCCGTCGTCGGCGACTTCCTCGACAAGCCGCATGAAAAGGGGGGATTGGCCTTGGATCGCTTTTCAGCTTCCGCCACCCTCCTCGTGCTCATCGCGCTCAACATCTTTGCGTTTACACACAAACCGGCAAAACGAGCGCATTAAGTCGAACGGACAAAGGCTCCGCAATTCACTCGCCATCTTATACCAACTCTTGGAGATGAATAAACTTCGCCAAAGTGCTTGTCATCCTGAGCGGAGCGAAGGACCTCGCAAGCCACTCCAGGCGTTGCTTGCAATGGCAGCCGTTGAATCGCTTGCGGGGTTCCTCGTTTCACTCGGGATGACTGCATTGAAAATTCGCTTTATTTCAAGAGACAGTATTACAAGCCAGCAAGCTGCCCGGTTTGTTGATCGTAGATTCCGCAGGTTTTTGCCGTCTCCACCAGCGCAAACAGATTGTCATCGGGAGTGGCTGGACCACACTGGTCACCGGTGGACAGGATAAACCCGCCACCGTCACCCGCGTCGCGCAATGCCTGCCTGGCCGCTTCTCGAACCTCGGCTGGTGTTCCCCTCAGCATAACGTCCGTGGTATGCAGATTGCCCATCAGGCTGATCTGGCTGCCCCGCGCTCGTTTAACCTCTGCCAGCGAGACATCGCCCATGGGAGCAATCTCAAGAGGGTTGATGGAATTGACGTCCGTCTCATCGCACAACAGATCCACCAGCGCGCGCGATTTGCCGCAACTGTGGAGCATGGTGGGAATTCCAGCCGCCTTCGCCATGGCCGACCATTTCTTCAACGCCGGAATCGCATACTTGTGCGCCAGGTCCGGCGAGGCGAGCGTGATGGTGCCAGAGCCTCCAAAGAGCAGGTAGTCGGGCTTGGCTCCGATCAGCAACTCCATGATCCTCGTGCCAAAGGCCATATCTCGCTCAAACCATTCCTGCAAAATCTCCGGCGTATCGCACTCCGCGTAGCTGAGCGGCTCCACGCCGCCTTCCACATAGCCCATCCACCCTTGGAAACCGGGATAGCCGAGGCAGAGCCCAAACGCTTGCTGCCGTTGTTCGCAGGCGGCCCTCATCTCCTCGACCACCGGCATATCCAGTCCAATAGGCTCCTGCAAAAGCCAGCGGAATTTAGGAAAGTCTTCCTCCAGATTCTTGATCGGTTTCTCAATCGGCGTCGGCGGTTCAGCGCGGAAACAAAGCGATTGTTGCGTCATCTCACCATCCGGTGTGCGCCACACCGTCTTCTCAATCATCGCATCCTGGTGTTTATCGAAAACGTGTTCGACCTCGCGCTCCACCCGGCTTTGGTTAAGCAAAAGCGGGATGAACGTGCAGGAGGCCATCCAGGCTTCGATGCCGAAATAGTCGGCGGCATTCAGATAAGCTTTCCACAGAGGCAGCTCATTCTTGAAGTAGATTTGCCAGAACGGCAATCCGGTGCGCTTGCACGGGATGTAATTCGAAATGTCAGGCGTCACCGGCACGCGGTCGGGTATGCCGCCCGCGCGCATCGCCGTCAGAAAACGTTCTTTCGGGGTCATGGTTATTTTCCTTCGGCAAGTTGTCTTACATTTCTAAATTTTTAAAGCAAGGTCTGCTCGCGCAGAATCGTGCCGGGATGAGTCATCCTGAGCAGGAGGAGCAATGACCAGACGAACACTTTCCATCAAAATGGATAAAGCCATGAAAACGCACAAAGCTGCGATGCGGACCTAAATTCCGCACCCTCGTCCACAACATTTTAACCCAAGAAAACCACTAACCTTTGCGCCCCGCTGGAGCTTTTGGCTCTTTCGGTTTCTTCGGTTTTTTGGTTTCTTTCCTCTGACTATTATTGCCTTTTCCCATAAAAAATGAAGGTTTTGAACGGTTTGCCAATTCCTCGTCGGGAAGGGCCCTGACGACAAATTGGATGCTGACGCACGATCCGCCGCCTAACAACTCAAAAATAACACATCCTCACCGCTTCACCCCGCCAAAAAGCCGCTCAAAATTCTCGGCCACTTGCGCCGTGAGCGTCTCCAGCGTCCATCCGCGCAACTCCGCCAACCCCTCATAAACCGCCGGGAGATTCGCCGGGTGATTCAAAGCGCGGCCTTCCGGGGAATCCGGCAGCGAAACCCGAACCCGCTCTGACGGCAACGGCATATCCGGAGCATCCGTCTCCACCAGCAACCGTTCAGCCGGGATCGCCCGGAAAACCTCGCGCTGCGCTGCTTTACGCTCATGGAGATAGTAGCCTGGAAAAGAAAAGTAAGCCCCGCGCCGCACCAACCCTTCCACCATCTCCGCCGGGCCACCGTACGCATGCAGCAGGAATCCGCATTCGGGCACAGTCTGCGTGCGCAGCATCTCCCATAGATGCCCCCACGCCTTGAGGCAATGGATGCTGACCGGGAGATTCAGCCGTGCAGCCAAAGCCAACTGCCAGCCAAACACTTCCGCTTGATCCTCGATGTCGAACCCTTCCACCCAGCGGTCGAGCCCGATCTCCCCCACGGCGGCGCAGCCCGACTCCAAAAGCGCCGCCAGCCGCCGTTGCCAATCTGGCGTGCGCGACTTCACAAACCACGGGTGCAATCCATAGCTCGGCAAAACCCACGGATGCGCGCCAGCCAGCGCCTCCACCCGCTCCCAGTCCGCCTCCTGCGTCCCGTTTACAACCGCGCGCTCAATCCCCACCCGCTCGCATTCCAGCAACACACTGGGCAGATGCGGGGCAAGCGCTTCATCCTGGAGGTGGTTGTGTGCGTCGAAGAGCATCACGCCTTCTTTTCCAAGTGTTGCCGGGCCAACGCCACAATGCGCGCCCGGATATGTGCCAGACCGTTGAGCCGGGTGGGGGAGAGGTTGGCGGCGATTCCCAGCGCCTCGAAAATCTCCGGTTCCACGGCTAGAATCTCCTCCGGCGTGGCATCGTCGTACAGCTCGCAGATCGTCGCTGCAAGCCCCTTGACGAGCACCGAATTCGCGTGCATCCGAAAGCGGCACCGCCCGTTCTCGAAGTCCCCCGCCAGCCAGACCCGCGACACACAACCGGGAACCAGCGCGTCGTCCGTGCGCGCTTCGGGCGGAAGCGGCGCCAGCGAGGACCGCCGTGCCGTCAAAGCGGCCAACCGCTCCTGCGCATCCGGCAGGATCGCGTAGCGGGAAATCAAATCGGCCTGGCGTTGGCGTGGCGTCATTTCGCAAACTGTTTATAAAACATCCAAGCGGAGATCGTGAGGCCGATGCCGTTGATGAGGCGTCGGACCTGGTGCTGCGGGATGCGTTGGGCAAAGTGGGAGCCGAGGTAATAGCCGACCAGCGCCCCGCCCGTCATAAGGATCGCCTTGGGCCAGTGGATGAGGCCGTTAGCGATAAACCATGCCGACGCGACCACATTGATGAGAGCCGCGAGAATGGTCTTGAGACTGTTCATCTCGTGGATATGGCTCAGGCCGATAAAACCCAGCGAAGCCAGCATCAGGATGCCAATCCCCGCGCCGAAGTACCCGCCATAAACAGACACGCCGACTTGGACCAACACTGCAATCCAAACCGCGTGGTGCCGTTGATGCGGCGGGATTGCCGTCTCGCTGGGGTTGAATCCGGAGAGCTTCTTGAAAGTCCCCTGAGCCAGAAAAACCAGCGTGGCGAAGAGAATCAGGAACGGCACCATCCTGGCGAACACTTTGTCGTCCGTGCGCGTCAGCAGCATACTCCCGATCAATCCACCAATGATGCTGACGGGAACGAATCGCCAGAGCCAGATGCGGACGGCGGCGAGGTGTTTGCGGTAGCCAAAGAGGCTTCCCGCCATGCCGAGCACGAGCGCCAGCGTGCTGGTCGCGTTGGCCACCTTCGCCTCGGTATGAAAAAACAGGAGCGCGGGAAACGTGATGAGGGTACCCCCGCCTGCGATGGCGTTGACCATCCCGGCGGCGGTGGAGGCGGCGAAAAGAGAAATGATTTCGATGGTTGTCACGGCGGCTATGGCTTCGCAGGCTTGCGGTTAAAATGATTTTTAGAACATCTCCATGGGGAGGAAAGCTTCAAAAATCAGTTATATGAATTTTTTGCGAAGTTGGTATTTACTAATAATGGAAAAAACATAGAATTAAACAGTTCAATAGCCACTCAAACACTCTTTTAGGAAAAAACTGTGATTTCCCCTCTATTCAACCGCTTGCGGATATTCATGATGCTGGGTGCGGTGCTCTTTATTGCTGGGAGCGATGATTTGCATGCCACTCCTCCCTCTTGGTTGCCCGGCACGGGTGCCCTTACAGGGACGGACGGTCCTTTGGTTTTCAAGGCGGCGGACACGTTTACGAATCTGGATACAACGAACCGCTCGGAAGTCCTTTCCTTCTACAACTGCGTTTACAAAGCATCGGAAAACTATGTTGCGGAGATGGCATGGTCGGGCAATGTGACGACGCATGTTTCCGGTACCACCTCCGCGGCATTTAAGGAAGACGTTCGGCGACGCATTAATTTTTACCGGGCTCTGACGGGATTACCTGCGGATATCGTATTCAACGGCACCGAGTCGAGCATGTGTCAGGATGCAGCGCTGATGTTCGCGGTGAACAACAGACTGAACCATTACCCGGACCCAACCTGGAGTTTCTTTCTGACAACGGGTTCCACCGCAGCAAGTAATTCAAACATCGCCCTAGTGAGTAGCACGGTGAATATTCCGATAAGCAGCCTGTTGTCGAGTGAGCTCTATTATGGACCGCCGGCGATTGATGGTTATATCGCAGATACCGGCACCAACAATGCTGCGGCGGGACATCGTCGCTGGCTGCTCTACACGCAGCAACAGACGATGGGCACGGGAGATATCCCGCCCAGTACCGTGACGGTCAGCGGCACGACTTATTATGATGTGTCGGCGAGCTCCGTTTGGATCAACGGGGGGACCAACGGTGCTTTGAAGTCATCCCCTCTTCTGAAGGCTGTGTGTTGGCCTAATGCGGGATATGTTCCGCTGCCGTTGGTGCCCGCGCGTTGGTCACTTTCCTATCCAGGCGCCGATTTTACCACCGCCACGGTGACGATGCAGAAGAGCGGAACCAATGTTGGCCTTGTGATCGTTTCGAGCACGGATACCGGACGTGGAGATAATTCGCTAGTATGGGAACCCGTTGGACTTCCGACATCCACTGGCTCGACTCCCGATACCACCTACCTGGTCACCGGCTCCAACGTGCTCATTTCAGGAACGCAGACAACCTTTAGCTACTACGTCACCCTCTTTGAACCTGCCGTGCTGAGCAACACCCTCACGCTCTCTGGCACCAACGCCCCGTTCACCACAGGCGGCGCTTACACCTTCAACTCCATCCCCTCGGCGGATTCCTACCAACTGCAGGTTTTTACCAATGATACTGTGCAATGGACGGAAGGAGCTGAGAATTCGCCCACTCCCCAAATCACGGCATCTACCACCGGTACCTATGCGCTTCGCCAGAGTGCAGCCGGAACGGTAAGGACAGGCAGCAACTCATTCCAACTGGTATTTCCTGATGCTAATGATGTCAGTGATCAAAGCTTTGTGATCACCCGTTCCGTGGTTCCATCTGCTACCTCACAGCTCCAATTTTATGATCTGATGCGGTACACGACTGAAGACGTATCGCTGAGTGCCCAGGTTTCCACTGACGGCACAAACTGGACCACACTCTGGAGCCGCGCCGGAACCCCCTACACCGATCCAAACTTGGGGAGCAGCGCAGCATGGGATACGAATTTCCTTGCCGCCAGCGCAAGCTTGAGCGCCTACGCCGGTCAGATCATCAATATCCGTTTCCTGTTCCATATAATTTCTGGCGGGCAGGATTTTGTCTACGACCCCACGGTTTCCGGTGATGTGTTTGCGTATTACGGCTTTTTTATCGACGATATTACCGTCACCAACGCCATCGAATTGTTGAACCCTACCACTACGACCCTCTCAGGTACGGCGACTTCCTTCGTGTTGAACTCCACCACCGCCGGAGGAGCGTTGGTTTCAGGTACTAGTTACAGTATGCGTATGAGGCCCAGTGTGGGGCTTACTTGGTATGGATACACCCCGCTTAAATCCGGTACGGCGCAAGCGCCCATGACCTACTCGAACTGGGTAACCAAATTGTATCCAACCGTCACTGGAGGCCCCACCGCATACGCAGTGAATGACGGCATCACCAACGGCTCAAAATTCGCCTATGGACTTGACCCCACGGTTCACAATGCGCCTTCCGCCCTGCCGAAACCAACCATCACCTCCGGGACGATGAGCGTGAGCATCCCTCAACCCGACGGAGTGACCGGCGTGACGTACAAAGCCGAATGGTCCACCGACCTCGTAAATTGGACGGCGCTTACCGATGGCACCACCACCAGCGGGATCACCACCACACACAACTTCACCGTGAGCCCGAGCGCAGGAACCCCCCGCGCATTCTTCCGTTACAAAGTCATTCTCGCACCATGATGTATCCTTCTATTCTCCGGGTGGCGGCTGCTCTCTTGCTGCTTGGTACGCTTGTCGCCTGTTCCCGTCCCGTAGAGCAGGGAGCGGTTCCGGCGACCCCCACTTCGCTCCATGCCGCGCCGATTTCCATCCCGCGTCTGACAAAGCCAACACCGACAACTTCTCCCGAGCAAACGCCGACTCCGGTGATAAAAAAGGAATTGGGTGAAGCGCTGAAATCTCCCGAGCCTTCGCGGTAGAGTTTGGTGTTTTTGGAATCTGGAGTTCGGGAGAAAGATAAACATTGCTCCTTCTCGGGCAGCGACTTATAAAGTAGCAACCCCCTGTCGTTGCTTAGAGATAGTGAAAATCCTGCACATCATCCATTCCGTCAATCCCGCGGGCGGCGGTCCGATCGAAGGCATCAAACAACTCTCCGCCGCAAAGGCAAAGTTGGGCTGGGAGATCGAAGTTGCTTCTCTGGATCGCCCCGACGCCCCTTGGCTTAAGAATTTTCCTCTGCACGTTCATGCGCTGGGACCCTCCTATTTGAGCTATGGGTATTGTCCCAAGCTGATCCCGTGGCTCAAGGCTCATTGCCACGAATACAGATTTATCGTTGTGAACGGTATTTGGCAGTTTAACGGTTTTGCTGCGTGGTGGGTGTTAAGGAAAACCGACATTCCCTACTTTGTATTCACCCATGGAATGTTGGACCCGTGGTTCAAAAAGCACTACCCCCTCAAGCACCTTAAAAAATGGCTCTACTGGCCGTGGGCTGAATACCGCATCCTGCGCGATGCTGCCGCCGTACTGTTCACCTGCCGGGAGGAGAAGTTGGTGGCCCGGCAGTCTTTCTGGTTTTATCGTTGCAATGAGCGGGTCGTCAACTACGGCACTGCCGGTTGGCAAGGTGACGCCGAAACGCAAAAAAAGGCGTTTTTGGAACAGTTTCCGCAGCTTCAAGGCAAACGCCTCATCCTCTTCCTCGGGCGGATTCACGAGAAAAAGGGATGCGACCTATTGGTGGAAGCCTTCCATCGTTTCCTTTCAGAGACGCCTGACTCAAAATTCCAGGTCGTCTTCGCCGGACCCTCAGACAATCCCTTCGGACACAAACTCAGGAAAAGGGCCGATAGCCTTGACATCGCGGATCGCATCACTTGGACCGGTATGGTGGAAGGCGACGTAAAATGGGGCGCTTTCCTGGCTTCGGAAGCCTTCATCCTCCCCTCACATCAGGAGAACTTTGGCATCTCCGTTGCCGAAGCCTTGTCTGCATCCCTGCCGGTGTTGATTTCCAACAAGGTCAACATTTGGCGAGAGATCGACGAAGATAATGCCGGATTCGTTGAAAATGACGATTTGGAGGGAACCTATGCGCTGCTCACGCGGTGGAACGCCCTCAGCGACGATGAGCGCCGGGAGATGCGGGAAAAAGCACGCCATTGTTTCCTGGAGCATTTCGAAATTTTGGGCGCAGCGAAGAGTTTGTTGAAGGCTTACAGCGAGGCGCAGAGCAAACTGACCGAGTGATTTGAAACCCGCCATGACGCTCGTTAGCATTGTGATTCCCGCTTTCATGGCGGGCCGGTTTATTGGTCGAGCCTTGGAGGGAGTTCGGGGGCAGACGCATACAGAATGGGAGGTTATCGTCATGGAGGACGGCACACATGATGAAACCGAAACCGTGGTCCGCCAGTTCGCGGCAAGTGTTGCGCAAAGCGTCCGGTATGAAAACAACGGCTCCAACCTCGGCGTTTCCGCCACCCGCAATCGCGCGATGATCCTTGCAAAGGGAGGCGTTATCGCCTTTCTGGACGCGGACGATTGGTGGACGCCCGATCATCTGGCGCGCGGCTTGGAAGCCTTGGACCAGGGAGCTGATTTATGCTTCTCCGGCTTCCGGCTTTATGACGAGGCCACCCACAAGGAACTGGAAACGGTCGCGTTGAATCCCACCCGGCTCGCGCAACCGCTGACGAGTCTCTTTGAAAGCAACTTCATCCAAACCTCAAGCCTCGTCATGGTGCGCCGGGAGGCGGCAGAAACAGCGGACGGTTTCGATTCCAGTTTAAAAGTTGGCGAAGACTGCGATTACTGGATGCGCATCCTCGCCCCCAGCGGCAAGCTGGCTTATACCGGGCAGCCGACCTGCTTCTACGTCAAGCACGGAGCCAGCGCGATGGCCAAGACGCTGATGGTCGCCGAGCATAGCGTGAAATTCTACTGCAAACACCTGCAAAGCGATTTCCTTCCCCGCTCCCTACGCAAGAGCTATTACGCCAGCAGCCTTTGGAACTACGCACGCCTTGTAGCACATCAGGACCCCGTTCTTGCGCGGACGCTCCTCCTTCAAGCCTGGCAACAGCGCCCCTGGGACCTCCGCTATCTCGCCTACGCCTTGCGGACATTCGCGCTGACGTCGAAGGGCTAATCCGCTGCACCGTCCGGCATTGCCAATACGGGCGCTTGTCGCGATGGCGACATCTTCTTGATAACCCATTTTCCAAGTCCGATGCTTGGCAACTCCACAAAACGGTAGGAAAGCCAGGAGATCACAAAAACGGGCACACAAAAAAGCAGCAGGCAGCCGCCGATCTCAAACAAGGAAAAATCATGCGCTGGGAATGCCGCCCGGATCGTCTTTGGCAGGAACGCGAGCAGAGGCCCGTGCAGGAGATAAATGCTATAACTGATCGCCCCGGTCTGACGCAGCGCATTGCACAAAAACTGAGGCATCGGCATGCGGGCGGCAGGTCGGGACATGAAATAGGCAACTATGGCCGCCGTTGAAAGCGATACACAGGGGAAGAGGAAAACAAAGAGGGGCTTGACCGAATAAACCACGGCGCCCAGGCAGGGCCAGACCCAGATCGGACACCCGGCAAGAAAGAGGCGGCGCCCATGCAAATAATCGTCCGCAAGTTTTGCTCCGATGGACCAACTGAACCAATAGAAGAACGGCGATGCCGATATGGCATACGGCACATTCGCAACGCTCGACAGGCCCCGAATGGACATTTCGATTACGCCCGTGATGAGCAACGCCTTGTTCCAGCCCAACCGTCGCACAAAGAGCAGCAATAGCGGATAAATGCAGTAAAGTTGTACCTCCACGGCAACAGTCCAGAACGTGCCATTGATCCCATAGAACGAACGCGGATCGAGATTTTGGACCATCAGGACATGGCTGACAAACTGGAAGACATTAATGCGCGAATCCAATTTCAACAGCGTGTAGGGAAACACGAAGGCGAAGAAAATGAGCGCGACCAAGTAGGGTGGATAAATGCGGAAAAACCGGCGCGCAAAATACACCTTGTATCCCTTCTGCTTTGATCTTGCGTGACTGAGATGAATGCAAAATCCGCTGACGAGAAAGAAGATGGCTACCCCAATATAGCCGTAAGAAAACGGCAGCAACCCCAGGACGATGTGCCCCACATTCCAATCGGCAAAACGGCTTGCTTCCATCTTTTCCAGGCTGCCAAAGCTTTCCATCAAGAGATGAAACCCCACCACCAGCAGAATGGCGGTCGCCCGCACGTAGTCGATAAACGCAACATGATCTTCAGTGCGTGAGGCGGGGACTGCTGATTGTGTTTGGGGAGACACCATAGGGGTATGGAATCAGCGAACGGCTCACCTTGGCATGAGGCCGATGTGCGGGCAATGAAATTATGGCTGCCGCCGTCCGCAGAGGGAGGGGTTTGTTTTTGCCTTGGCTCACACGCCGTTTCCATTCAAAATCAAGATTCGTGAAAGACACCGCTGTCCCCCAAGCATTCACTCCATGAGCAAGCGTCTGGCGATCTGCACCCTCTTTGAAGGCTCCTACCATTACGGAGTCGGCCCGTTGGTCAATTCGCTCTACGCCAGCGGATTCCGCGGGATCGTATGGGCGGGCTATCGTGGCCCGCTGCCGCCGTGGGCCAAGCCGGGAAAGGATACCGGGTGCTATTGGGAATACCCGGTTGCCGAAGATTGCGTGATCCGCTTCCTGCCGCTGGAAACCCCGGCGCATCTCACCAATTACAAACCCGATTTCCTGCTCCGACTCCTGGAAAAGGAAGCGCCGGACAGCGCGGGCATATTCTACCTCGACCCGGACATCGTAGTTGCCGGAGCGTGGCGCTATTTTGAGGAATGGAGCGAGTGCGGCGTGGCGGTGTGCGAGGATGTGAACTCTCCCTTCGCCGCGCAACATCCCCGGCGGGTCGGCTGGCGGCGGTTTTACGCCGCGCATGGAATCACGCTCCATCCGGGGGAAGCTTTTTACGCCAATGGCGGATTTATAGGAGTCCGGCGCGAGCAAATCGCATTTCTCAAACTCTGGAAACGCCTCCAAGACTATCTGTGGGAATCCCTCGGAGGCGCGCAATACGTCGGCATCGGCGGCGGCAAACCCGTGGAGCAACGAAGCGGATTCGCAGGCTGTTTCGACAAGACCGACCAGGACGCGCTCAACGCAACCATCGAAGCCGCCGACGGCATTCCCGTCAGCTTTGCGAACAAGCAGGAAATGGGGTTCGCGCCGGGGCAAGCCCTGCTCCCACACGCGCTCGGGCCGGGTAAACCGTGGAACAAATGCTACCTCACTGCCGCCCTGCGCGGCCTGCCGCCCCGCGCTGTGGACAAAGAATATTGGCAGCACGCGCAAGGCCCCATTCGCGTTTTCACCACCGGGCAACTTCGCGCGCAACGCGCGGCACTGTCCATCGCGTCGGCGCTCGGGCGCTTTATCCGGCGCAACTAATCTTCCATGCGCATCGCTTTTATATGCAGCGGTCTGGAACCTGGCAGGGACGGCGTGGGCGACTACTCGAGGCATCTGGCAGTCGAATGCATCCGCCGGGGGCACGAAGCCGTGATCCTCTCGCTCCATGATGAGGAATACGCTGGTGCAGAAATCCAGACTTGCGAGGGAATCCCCGTCCAATGCCTGCGTTGTCTGGCCTCGCTCCCTTGGGAGGAGCGCCTTCAGTCAGCGCGTGAATTTCTAACAGCGTTCCATCCCGACTGGATCAGCTTGCAATTCGTCCCCTACGGATACCACCCCAGGGGAATGCCGTGGAATCTTGCAAGTGGTTTGAAATCGCTGATCGCCGGGCGTCCCCTTCAGATCATGTTCCATGAGCTTTGGATTAGCCCCGGCAAGACTAGCTCGCTCAAGCACAAACTGCTCGGTGTGTTGCAGCGTTGGATTATCTTCCATATGATCCAAATGCTCAAGCCTCGCGTCACTCACACTTCCAATCCCCTCTACGCGGAGTTGCTGAGGGGGGGGGGCGTCGTGCCAGAGGAATTGCCATTGTTCGGCAACATCCCGGTAGTCAAGGTCGGCACCGAACCGGCGCTGCCCGAACCGCTGGCCGACTCCGAAGTTCCCGTGGATGCCGTGGGCCGGAGCGACTGGTGGTGGGTGCTATTTTTTGGAACGCTCCATCCCGAATGGCGCTCGGAGCCATTCATCAGCATCCTGATCCGGGCGGCGAAACGCGCGGACAAGCGGCTTTGCCTGATCTCCGTCGGGCGGATTGGAGTCGCCGGGGAGACGATCTGGGAAACCATGCAGCGCGAATACGGCGAGGAGATCGTTTTTATCAAATGCGGCGAGCAGCCCGAAGACCGGATTTCCACGCTCTTGCAACTCGCGGATTTTGGCGTCGCCGCCTCTCCCTTGTTTTTGATCGGCAAGAGCGGCACCGCCAATGCGATGTTTGAGCACGGCTTGCCCGTGATTTGCCCCAGGGATGAAGGGATCGCTCCTTCCGCATTACCGTCGGACCCGCTGCTTTACCGCTGCGACGCTTCGTTGGAAGCTCGGCTGGTGGCGGGCTTGCCGAAGCGCGCCCCCGCCCGGCGCGTGGGCGAAATCTGCGCTAGATTTCTCGCGGCATTAACCCTAGAATGAACGGGTCTCGACAAACCGCGCATTACAAAGTCCTTACGGCAGCCCCTTACGTGAAGATACTCCTCTCATCCCACGCTTTTCATCCGCAACTCGGGGGCATCGAGTCGGCATCTGAATTATTGGCCGCCGAGTTCGCAAACGCCGGGCATGAAGTGCGTCTCCTCACGCAATCCGCTGGCGAGAACAAACAGGAGTGGAAGTTTGAGGTTTTCCGCAAACCGGGCGCATCCGAATTGCTCAATCTGGTTCGCTGGTGCGATGTCTTTTTTCACAACAATATCAGCCTCCAAACCGCTTGGCCCCTTCTCCTCGCGCGCAAACCGTGGGTGATCGCGCATCAGACGTGGATCGGGCGGGGGAGCCTGGCCGATCACCTCAAGCGGCTCGCATTGCGCTTTGCCACGAACGTCTCCATCAGCCGCGCAGTCGCCGAAAACCTGCCCGTCGCCTCGACGACCATCCCCAATCCCTACCGGGACGACCTCTTTTATCCCATGCCGGAAGTGGTTCGGGATCGGGAACTCATTTTTCTCGGTCGGCTCGTTTCAGACAAAGGCGTCGATCTGCTGATCACAGCGCTGAAACTCTTGAAGGATCAAAAGCTGACACCCCGCCTGACCATCGTTGGTTCGGGGCCGGAAGAGGAAAACCTGAAGACACTGGTTGCCCGACTCGGCATTAAGGAACAGGTGAGCTTTGCGGGGTCCAAAATCGGCGTGGAATTGGCGCGGACTCTTAATGAACACCACGTCCTGGTGATCCCCTCGCGCTGGGCGGAACCGTTCGGGATCGTCGCCTTGGAAGGGATCGCCTGCGGATGCGCGGTGGTCGGCTCCCAAAACGGCGGGTTGCCGGATGCCATGGGACCGTGCGGGATCGCCTTTCCCAACGGGAACATGCGGGCGCTGGCCGGGGCGCTCCGGGAAGTCCTCACTGGCGCGGGACGCTGGGAAGCGCTTCGAGTCGGTGCGCAGGAACATCTCGCCCTCCACACAGCGCACTCCGTGGCAGCGGCTTACCTCGAAATTTTCCAACAAGTCACGCGATGATCCTCCTTTCCCATCCCACGAGTAATGCCAATGTGCGACATGCCGCTCTGGCGTTGGAGGAAGCTGGCCTGCTCGCCGAGTTCTGGACCTGCGTCAGTTGGAATCCGGACTCCTTTCTGAACCCCTTTTTGCCTGGAAAACTTCGCCGTCAACTCTCTCGCCGCGCGTTGCCGGAACGCTTGCGCCTAAAAGTGCGCCATGTCCCATGGCTTGAAGCGGGTCGGTTGCTGGCGAGCCAGTGGGGATGGGATAGGCTGACCGCCCACGAGCGCGGAATTTTCAGTATTGATGCGGTGTATCGGAATATGGATCGTGAAGTTGCCTGGCGGGTGATGCGCGCCGAGGGACTTTCCGCGGTTTATGCCTACGAAGACGGCGCAGTGGAGACCTTCATCGCGGCGAAGGCGAGGGGACTCAAGCGGATTTACGACCTCCCCATCGGCTACTGGCGGGCTGCCCATGCGCTCTACGAGGAGGAGAAAGTGCGCGAGCCGCAATGGGCTGTGACCCTCACCGGCGCGCTTGACAGCCCGGAAAAACTGGTGCGCAAGGACGAGGAATTGGCACTGGCAGACACCATCGTGGTTGCCAGTACTTTCACCCGCAAGACCATCGAGTCGGCTCCCGATTTATTCGGCAAGCCCGTCCACATCATCCCCTACGGCTCTCCGCCTTCCAAGCCCGTCGCCATTACCGCCCGTGCCGGAGGTAAATTGAAGGTTCTCTTCGTGGGCGGCTTGGGACAGCGCAAAGGCCTTTCGTATTTAATCAAAGCCATCGAGATACTTGGCAGCAGCGTGGAACTGACGCTCGTGGGCATGAAAACGGTGGAGAACTGCGCCCCCTTGAACGCAGCGCTCCAGCGGCATCGTTGGATTCCCACCCTTCCGCACGGGGAGGTGCTCCGCGAAATGAGCCGTCACGATGTGTTTGTATTCCCCTCGCTCTTCGAAGGGTTCGGCCTGGTGATTCTGGAGGCCATGTCGCAAGGCCTGCCCGTGATCGCCACGGAGCACACCGCCGGGCCAGATCTCATCGAGGAAGGCCAGAGCGGTTTCATTGTGCCGATCCGATCCGCCGAAGCCATTGCCGAAAAACTTGACCTGCTTGCGCGTGACCCCAGTATGCTCGCTGCGATGAAAGTTGCCGCTCGTAAAACCGCCGCCAACCACACTTGGGAGCGTTACCGTTCCGAGTTGGCGAGAATCATCCTGGCGGAAATGAATCCCCCTCCATCGCCCCAATGATAGCGCAAAATTCAGAAGTAGAGGCGTCATTGCTGCCCGATCCTTACAAATGGATCAAGCGGCTCATCTGGCTCTATTTCTTCCTGCTGATTTACGAGGGTGCCTTGCGCAAATGGATTGTGCCTGGTCTTGCAAATCCGTTGCTCATCATCCGCGATCCCGTCGTGATCCTGATCTATATGCTTGCACTCTCCAAGGGCGTGTTTCCGCAGGATAACTTTGTAGTCTGGATCATAGGCCTCGGCCTTCTCTCCTTTTTGCTCTCGCTCGTCACGGGTTTGGGAAACTTCGTTGTGAGCGTGTATGGCTGGCGCACCGACTTCCTGCACCCACCCCTCATCTTTGTGATGCAGCGGGTGCTGACCCCGAAAGATGTCCGTGCTCTCTGCAAATGGTTGCTCATCACTGCCGTCCCGATGGCCTTCCTGGTGTTGACCCAGTTCCGGTCAGCCCCCACTGCGTGGGTGAACGTCGGCGTGGGTGGTTCCGAAGGTGGTCAGCTCGACGTCGGTTTCGGCAAGATCCGGCCTCCCGGAACATTTTCCTTCACCAACGGGCTCGCCAACTACGTCAGCTTGGTGGCGGCCTGCATGCTCTATGCGGTGCTCGATAAAAAATATTACCCTAAATGGCTGATGTTCTCTGCCGCTCCGGCCATCATTCTCATGATCATCGTTTCTGGCAGCCGCGCGACGGTCGCCGCCGTGGTGATCTCCGTGGCCATGCTGGCTTTGATCTGCATACGGCGTCCCGCTTACATCGGCGGTTCCTTTAAATTTGTGTTCCTTGCACTCCCTGGCCTCTGGCTGGTGATGTCTCTTTCGGTATTCCAAGAGGGAACCACGGTGCTTACCAGCCGCTTCGGGGAAAGCGGCGGTGGCGTGCAGCACGGTATTATTGACCGTACCCTCGGCGATTACCTGGAAGGTTTTCGTGCCGCAGAGGACACCCCGTTCTTCGGCTATGGACTGGGGATTGGAACGAACGCCGGTGCCGGTCTGCTTCAGGGCGGCGAGCGCAGTTTCTTATTGGCAGAGGGCGAATGGGCGCGCGTGGTAAAGGAAGGCGGCCCAATTCTCGGCTTTGCCTTCCTCTTCCTCCGTGTGGCCATCGGGTTGTATCTCCTGCTGGCCTCCTACAATGCCTTTAATCGGCAGAATCCTCTGGGATTGCTCGTTTGGAGCTCCTGTTTCTTGGTTCTGGTCTCAGGGCAATTCGGCCAGCCCACCGCGCTCGGGTTCGCCGTGTATGGTTCTGGACTCTGCCTCGCCGCGACCAACGATGTGGTGGAAGTTGAGGTCGAGAACCTGCTCGTGGAACCCCGACGCCTCCCCAGAGGACGCTCGGTTTTCGCTGAACTGCTGCATCGAGGAGCATAACTGTGAATCTCATCCTTTCTTCATTAGCCAGGAAGCGCCGGATGGCGCGTGAAACGCGGGTGCAGGAATACGCACAGGCCAGTTCCAACGGTGCAGATCCGTTGATGGAGCAACTCGTGCGGTTTAACCGGTGCTGGGAAATCATCCAGCAGAGCGTCCCATATTACGCGGCGCTGGCGACTAGGGGACAACTTCCCTCCCAGTTCGATAACTGGGATCAATTTCTCCAAACGATGCCGGTGGCTGACCGTGCCTTTGTATATGAGAATTTGCCGGAGATTTCCGACCGCACCCGTCCCCCGGAGGACTTGCGGACGACCGGAGGCTCCACAGCACAGCCCATCTCCCTGCCCGCCTGGCGTTCGGAGACCGGCGAGACGGAGCGTAACGAATGGCTCGGACGAAGCTGGTATGGCATCGGTCCGGAGGAACCGTCGTTCCGGCTTTGGGGACATAGCCATTTACTCGGCAAAGGCTGGCGTGGCTGGATCAATGGTCGCAAGCGGATGCTCAAGGATGCCTTGCTCGGGATCGAGCGCATCTCTGCCTACGATTTGTCCGACGACGCGCTGCTCCGTGCGTATCAAATATTACAGGCGTCAGATGCAGCCTACATGGTCGGCTACAGCGCGGCGCTGGACCGCTTCGCCAGGGTGATCCGGCAGGCGAAAAAAATGAACCGCACGCTTTTAAAAGCAGTGGTGGCGACCTCCGAATCCTTTCCCCTCGCTGATTCACGCCAGATCATCGGCGAAGCGTTCGATGCGCCCGTGGCGTTGGAATACGGGAGCGTGGAAACGGGCGTGATGGCCCACACCCGGCCCAACGACGGCTACCACGTCTTTTGGCTGAGCTATTTTATCGAAGCGGTGGAACCTGCCCCGCAAGGCGGTTACAAAGTCCGTGTGACGAGCCTCTATCCGCGCGCGTTTCCGCTGCTGCGCTACGATTTGGGCGACGCCATCACGCTCGACGCCCCGTGTCTGGGCGTGCGGTATTTTCCCGAAGTGTTGGGCCGCACAAACCTCTTCTTGGAACTGGAAACCGGAGAGCGGATTCACTCCGAGGCGCTTTCTCACGCCGTCAAAGGCATCCGCGCGGTGAGCGGTTACCAGATGATCCAGGAGAACGGGACGTTCACGCTTTTCTTGACGGCGCTTTCCGCAATCACCCCGGACGAAATCTGCGAAATCCGGGCGCGGCTCGGAAAGATCAGCCCGCGCCTTTCCGAAACCCCCATCCGCGTCGTCGCGCGGCTGGAACAAACCCGCGCTGGCAAGACGCCGATGATCATCCGCCGCTGAACCTGCCCACTCCACTTTCCTGATGCTCCCTAAAGTCCTTCTCGTTGGCAATTCCGACGAATTTCAATTCAGCATGAAATTGTTCCCGGAGATGTTTCAGCGTCTCCTCCAGGAAAAGGGAATTTCCGTGGAATTGATCCGGCCCAAAACCTATTTCGGCAAGCTCGCCCCGTGGGTTGGGCCATTGGGGAAGTGGCTCTTTTACGCGGATAAATTTCTAATCTTCCCGATGGTTCTCAAAGCGGCCATCCGCAGGGAACAGGCTTCGGGGCTCGTCGTTCACATCTGCGATCATTCTAACGGCATGTATGTTTCCGCCCTCGCCGAAACCCCGCACGTGGTGACCTGCCACGATCTGATGCCGATCCGTTCAGCCTTGGGAGAGATTCCTCAAAACCCGACTTCGTGGACAGGAAGACGCTTTCAGAGCCTGATTTTGCGCGGGCTTAAAAAAGCGCGGTTCATCGTCTGCGTCTCCACCGCCACACAGTCGGATGTGCTCCGCATCGCGCGCTATTCCGAAGCCCGGACTCGCGTGATCTTTAACAGCCTGCACTATCCCTTCACGCCGATGCCAGAATCCGAGGCACGATTGAGGGTGGCGGCCTTAACAGGCAGCGACGCCCCCTACCTTCTGCATGTTGGTGGCGACGCTTGGTATAAAAACCGCCCCGGTCTTTTGGCCATCTATGCCGGAGTGCGGCAGCGGTTGAAAGCCCAAGGGAGCCTCCCGCCAAAGCTGGTTTACACCGGGCCGTCGCTGGAGCGCGAACTGCAGCCCTTTTTGGAGCAGGACCCCACAATGGAACGCGACGTAATCCGTGCCCAGGGCGTCGATCAGGAAAATCTCCGTGCCTTGTATTCCCGCGCCGAACTACTGCTCTTCCCCTCTTGGGACGAAGGATTCGGCTGGCCTATCATTGAGGCCCAAGCGTGCGGCTGTCGCGTTATTACAACACGCAAGCCCCCCATGACGGAAGTGGGAGGCGATGCCGCCTTCTTCATCGACCCCCATGACCCCGAGTGTGCTACCGAAACCGTTCTGGAACTGTTCGGGCAGTCTTCTGATGTCAGGCGCTCCGCCGAGGAAAAAGGACTTGCGAACGCAGCTCGGTTCACCCCCTCTCGAATGATCGAGCAATACATCGAGGTTTACTGCCACTTAATCGAAACAGAGAAAACCGCCCAGTGAAAATCACCATCGTTCTAGGAGCCTTCCTTCCCGTGCCAACCTTGATGGGTGGCGCTGTGGAAAAAGTTTGGTTCGCGCTCGGCAAGGAGTTCGCCCGCCGGGGACATGAAGTCGTGCAGATCTCTCGCCAATGCTGCGGATTGCCAGCTGAGGAAGTGATCGATGGCGTCCGCCATCTTCGTGTCCCTGGATTCGATACCCCTCCCTCCATGCTCCAGCTCAAGGCTTGCGACCTGATCTATTCGCTGCGCGCCCGGCGCATCCTTCCCGAAGCGGATATTTTAATCACCAACACCTTTTGGCTGCCGATGCTGGTGCGCACCAAACGCTACGGCAAGTTATACGTCCACGTCGCGCGCTACCCCAAGGGGCAGATGCGCCTTTACTCCCATGCGAATCGCCTCCAGACGGTCTCCCGGCCCATCATGGAAGCCATCGTGAAGGAAGTCCCCCAGTTGGAAAACAAAATCTGCTATATTCAGCTTCCGTTGCCCGACGGCATCCCCCCGTTGTCTTCCGAGAAGCGGGAAAAACAAATTCTCTATGTAGGGCGCGTTCATCCGGAAAAGGGGATCGGGCTGCTCATCGACGCCGTGGCGCGTATTCCCGAGGAACTTTTTGCGGGCTGGAAACTGGTTGTTGTCGGCCCGGCGGAATCCAAATATGGCGGCGGCGGCGACGCATACCTGGCAGACTTGAAGCGCCAGGCAGAAAAAATCAGCGATCTCATCGTGTGGACCGGAGCGATCTTCGACGTCGCGCAGTTGGACGCCCATTACCGCGCCGCGTCGCTATTCGTGTATCCGTCGCTGGCTGAAAAAGGCGAAACCTTCGGGCTGGCCCCACTGGAGGCGATGGCGCAAGGCTGCCCGGCTATTGTTTCCAATCTCCGCTGCTTCCAGGAATTCATCGAACCCGGAGAGAGCGGATTTGTTTTCGACCACCGGAGCACGGACCCCGCCCAAGTGCTCGCTGCGCAAATACAGGAATTGATCGGAAACCCCGAACGGCTGGCGGAAACCTCGCTGAAAGCCCATCGGCGCGCGAACGATTTTTCACTGGAGCGTGTGGCCGGACAATACCTCGACGACTTCCAAACGCTGCTCTCCTGACCGCGAAAGAAGCGGCGATTTAAACTCGCAAGATACACAACAGAGAATTAACTTACGCGAACTACGATCAACGCCGTAGCCGTCAAATATGAAAAATATTGCGGATCAGAAACCTGAATCCCCCAAGAAACGCCGCCGCATTCCCCTGTGGCTTATCATCCTTTGCCTTGTTGTTACTACCCTGGCGGTGGCTGGTGTCGGGCGTCATTATTTTCTAAGTTGGAAAGAGAGAAGGCTCGTCCGGGCCGCCCACTTTTACCTTGAAACGGGCGATGCCAAGATGATGCGGGCGGTCATCGAAAAAGTGCTCCAACTCAATCCCAACAACGTTGAAGCGTTCAGGATTTCCGGTCAGGCGCTGCTAAAGGAGGGAAACACCAAGGCGATCCCCTGGCTGCGGCGCGCGGTGGAATTGGCACCCGAGAGCGTGGAAGACCCCTTGGCGCTGGCGGACGCCTCGCTCCGTTTCGGCCAGACCCAGGATGCCCTCAAGGTCATTCGGGACACCGAAGGGAGAGCAAAGGGACGGGCGGATTATCAGGACCTCGCGGGGCGCGTGAATCAAAACATGGGGCTGCTTGCCGAGGCAAAACCGCACTTTGAGGAAGCCGTCAGACTCGCGCCGGACAACCCCTCTTACCGGCTGCATCTGGCAGTGATCAACTTGAGTTCGGACGATGCCGCACTCCGCGAGAAAGCGCGCCATGATGTCGAGGAGCTTTCTGTGGGCACCCCGATGAGGGCAGCGGCGTTGCGCGGGCTCATCGTGGATTCCGTGCGGAGTATGCACACCACGAGCGCCCTGGCTCAGGCTGCGGAATTGGATATCCTGCCGGAGCATCTCTTCAGCGACAGCCTCATGCATCTGGAGGTTTTGCATCTTGTGCAATCCCCCGAGTTCCAAACGCGCTTGACGGACGTTGAGCAGGAAGCCTCCCAGGATAAGGAAAAAGTCCTCCCTCTGCTGTATTGGATGAACGGTAACAATCTGTCGATGCTGGCGAAAGATTGGGCTTTGCATCTTCCTCCCGATTTCGTCTCGACGGTTCCCGTTCGACTGGAGATCGCCCGATCCTACGCCGCTTTCGGTGACTGGAAAAGGTTGCGCTTCTTCCTCGCCGACGAGCGATGGGGTGACTTCGATTACATGCGCCGCGCCTTCCTTGCCCGTTGCTACCGCGAACTGGAACCGAGCGACGTCAACTCCAAGGCCACCTGGGTGGAAGCCATCAATGCGGCTGCCGTTAACGGTGAATCTTTGCTGGTATTGGCTCGCCAGGCGGTTCAATGGGGATGGGAAACCGAAGCCGCCGATGCGCTTTGGCAGGCTGTCTCCAAGTCGAACCGCTCCGGCGAGGCGCTCAACGCCCTCTGCCAACTCTATTTCTCCAAGAGGAACACCGCAGGGCTCTATCGTGCTTATGCCCTGTTGGTGGATCGCAATCCCACCAACGCTTCCGCTCGCAATAACTTCGCGGTATTTTGTCTCCTGCTCGACAAGGAAAAAGAACACGCCATGAGCGTGGCTCAGGAGTTGCATGAAAAGGATCCCAAAAATCCCATCTACGCTTCGACCTACGCCTTCGCCCTCTTTCGGCTGAAAAAAACCTCCGAAGCCTTGAAAGTGATGCAAGCCCTCAAGCCGGAAGAACTGCGGGAGCCCTCGGTGGCCGCCTATTACAGCGCGATCCTCGTGGCGGCAGGGCAGACCGATGCAGCGCAGGAATACCGGCAACTGGCGCGTGGAGCATCATTGCTGCCCGAAGAAGAGAAAATCTTGAATCTGGTCCAGGAAGTAGAGGCAAAACCCGCGCCCGTCACGCCCTTCGTGAACGTCCAACCCGCGCCTCTGCCCCCCGCCTCCGTCAAGGAAACGCCGGCCCAAGCAGTTTCCACCCCAGCAGCGCCGGTAACTCCTGCGCAACCAACACCGATTCCGTAGCGGAATCACTAGTGACATTTCTCCGCCGCCTGCTTGGCGGGCGGCGCGACAAAGTGATTCAACTCGCGGATAAACCGCGTGTTTTCTTCCATCGTGCCGACGGTGACGCGAATCCACTCTGGTAGCCCGTAGGCGTTCATATCGCGGATGATGACCCCGCGCTGTTGCAGCGCTTGGAACATTCCCTTGCCGTCGCCTACCTTTACGAGCACGAAATTCCCGTAGCTGGGCACATACTTGAGCCCGAGCGAAGCGAAGCAGCGCTGTAAATAATCACGCCCCTCCTTGTTCAACTCGCGCGTGGCTCGCTGGTGCTCCTCGTCCTGCAATCCCGCCAGCGCGCCCGCTTGGGCGATGCCGCTGGTATTGAACGGTTCGCGCGTTTTCTGGAGCACCTCCGCCAACTCCGCGCCCGCCAGACCGTAGCCGATCCGCAAGCTGGCCAGCCCTTGGATTTTCGAAAAGGTGCGAAGAACGACCACATTCTGACGGCCTTCGCGGATGAACTTGACCGTATCGGAAGGCTCATCGAGGAATTCCTGGTAAGCCTCGTCAAAAACGATCACCACGTTTTCCGGTATGCGTTCCACGAACCGATCAATCGCTGCTTGGGATACCAGCGTGCCGGTCGGGTTGTTCGGATTGGCGACAAAAATCGCCTTCGTGCGCGGTGTGATGGCAGCCGCCATCGCGTCGAGGTCGTGCGTGAAATGCGGGTCCTCCACCTCGCGCGTTGTCGCGCCGAAAAGCTGGGCCATTACCTTGTAAATTACGAAAGCATGCCGGGAGACGACAATCTCATCCCCGGGCTGGAGAAAAGCGTGTCCTACAAATTCAATGATTTCGCTCGATCCGTTGCCAAGAACGACATTGGTGCGTTGCAGATCGAATTTCTTCGCAATCGCTTCGCGGAGATAAAATCCGCCGCCGTCCGGATAGATGTTGGCGGTCTCGAGCGCGGCGCGCATGGCCGCAATCGCTTTGGGCGAGGGTCCCAGCGGATTTTCGTTCGAGGCGAGCTTGATAATGTCCGCAGGGTTGAGTCCCAATTCCCGCGCGACATCTTCAATCGGCTTGCCTGGTTCGTAGGCGACGAGATCGCGCAGTTGTGGGTTGGCGTAATTCCAAATCGACATAAGACATTCAGTGTAGAACTCCGTCGGAAAACTGCAAGGAGGAGAATCTGTGCGCAACGCTACCGCATCAGCACAAACGTGAACCGCTCGCGGGTTTTGGGAAACTCGATGCGGATGCGCTGGGGCTGTCCGGGAGCCTGGGTAAGCTGCGCCGTCCATGGACTGCCAACTCCAGGCGTGGAAGTGAGATTGGCGCACGGGGCATCAATCCGGGTTTCCAGCGCCGCAAAAACCTCCCGCAACCTGGCCCAACTCGCCAGGTGACCATGGGCATGCGCCGGGTTGCCCTGCCAGCTGCCCAGCACAAACATCCCTTCCATGCGGGCAATCGCGCCCGATTCCTGCAACCGCATGAGCGGCACACCCGGACCGGCAGAGAAATCGAGCTGAAAATCCTGCAATCCGTTGCCGCTCAAGATGACTTCTCCGATGACCGAGCGTTTGGGCGTCGCGTATTGAAGCTGCCCCTGGGCGTTTTTCCAATGGGAACCAGGCGCGGGAAACTCGCGAGCCGTCTGGCAGGCGGAAAGCGTGGCGAGCAAGGCAACAGCCAGCACCGGGCAAAAATTCGGAATCGCAATCATGCCTGCAACCCTAACAATTTTTCTTTTGCGACGAAAGAAGAGTCTTCCGATTGCTCCGGCGCGGGATTACACTCCATAAGCGTATGCAAATCACCCCTCGCATCGAAGAGGATTCCATGGGGAAAATGGAAGTTCCCCAAGACGCCCTTTACGGCGCATCCACCCAGCGCGCCGTTCTCAATTTCCCCATCTCTGGGTATCGGTTCGGTCGCGAATTCATCCGTGCGCTGGGCCTTGTCAAATGGGCCGCCGCCGAAGCCAATCTGGAACTGGGCCTGATCGACGCAGAGCGGGCCGCGCTCATTTCACGCGTCGCTGAAGAGATGATCACGGGGAGCCTCGACGCGCATTTCCCGGTCGATATTTTCCAGACTGGCTCCGGCACAAGCACCAACATGAACGCCAACGAGGTGATCGCCAACCGCTGTTGTCAGCTTGCCGGAACGCCCATCGGCTCCAAAAACCCCGTGCATCCCAACGACCACGTGAACATGGGGCAGTCGAGCAACGACGTCATCCCCACCGCCCTGCACGTCGCCGTTGGCGAATCCCTCCGCAACGGCCTCCTGCCCGCGCTGGAGCGACTGCACGACGCGCTCGAACGCAAATCGCTGGAGTTTTGGGAAGTCGTCAAAATCGGGCGTACCCACCTGATGGACGCCACCCCCATCCGGCTTGGTCAGGAATTCAGCGGCTACGCCCGGCAGATAGAGCTTGGCAAACTTCGCATCGGCAACGCCCTGTCCGCCGTTGAGGAGGTTGCCTTGGGGGGCACCGCCGTCGGCACCGGCCTCAACTGCCACGCAGAATTTCCTCCTCGGGTCATGCATCACCTCTGGAATCGGACCGGCATCGCCTTCCGCGAAGCGCGCAACCACTTTGAAGCCCAGGCCGCCAAAGACGGCCTTGTCCAAGCCAGCGGCCAGCTCAAAACCCTCGCCGTCTCCCTCTTCAAAATCGCCAACGACATCCGCTGGATGGGGAGCGGCCCGCGCTGCGGCATCGGCGAAATCACCCTTCCTGCCACCCAGCCCGGCAGTTCCATCATGCCCGGCAAAATCAACCCGGTCATGTGCGAAATGCTCATGCAAGTCTGCGCTCAGGTCATCGGCGCCGACGCCACCATCACTTGGGCCGGAGCCAACAGCAACTTCGAGCTGAACACCATGATGCCGGTGCTCGCCTACAATATCCTCGAAGCCATCCGGCTCCTCACCAACGCCGCCGAAACCTTCCGATTCCGTTGCGTGGAGGGCATCATCGCCGACCCAGAGCGCAGCGCAGCCCTCATCGAAATCTCCATGGCGATGGTCACCTCCTTGACCCCCCTCATCGGCTACGACCGCGCCGCAGAAATCGCCCACGAAAGCGCCGACACCGGACGCACCATCCGCGAAATCTGCCTCGACTGGAAAGTGCTCCCCGAAGAAGAACTCGCTCGCGTCCTCGACCCCGCTACCATGACAGGGAAAGCTTAAGTGACGGGACGCATAATTCTTATATGCCTCATAAGAGCTATACACCCTCCGTAATTTTCCGGTTGCATCTTTCCCCACTCCTGTGAAGGATACCAAACCTTTATGTCCACAGATCGCAAAGTCGTCATCACCGGAATCGGGGTCATTACCCCGATTGGCAAAGATCTCGCATCCTTTTGGGATTCGCTGAAAAACGGCCGCAGCGGCATCGACCGCATCACTGCGTTTGATCCGGCCTGCTTCGACTGCCAGATCGCAGGCGAAGTCAAAGACTTCAACGCCACCCCGTTCTTCAAAAACCCCAAGGACGTCCGCCGCACGGATCGCTTCACACAATTTGGCATGGCCGCTGCGAAAATGGCGCTGGCCGACTCTGGCGTTGATCTCTCGAAAGTCGATCTCACCCGCTTTGGCACCGTCGTCGGCAGCGGCATCGGCGGCCTCACCACCCTTTGCGACCAGCACACCATCCTCATGAACAAGGGGCCCAACCGCGTCTCGCCCTTCATGATCCCGATGATGATCAGCAACATGGCCAGCGGCCTCATCTCCATGGAATTTGGTCTGGCAGGCCCAAACTTCTCCACCACCTCCGCGTGCGCCACCGCATGCCATGCCGTCGGCGAAGCCTGGCGCATGATCCAGCATGACGAAGCGGATATTTTCGTGTGTGGCGGCGCGGAAGCCACCGTCGTTCCCATTGGAGTCGCTGGTTTTGCGGCGATGAAAGCCTTGAGCACCCGCAACGACGAACCCCAGCGCGCCTCCCGTCCCTTTGATAAGGACCGCGACGGCTTCGTCATGGGCGAAGGCGCCGGCGTCCTCGTCATCGAGGAACTCGAACACGCCAAACGCCGCGGCGCACGGATTTATTGCGAACTCGCCGGGTACGGCCTCAGCGCCGATGCTTACCACATGACCTCGCCGCTACCCGAAGGCGAAGGCGCAGCCCGCTGCATGCGCATGGCCCTCGAAAAGAGCGGCATCAATCCCTCGGAAGTCGATTACGTCAATGCCCACGGCACCTCCACTGGCATGGGTGACATTTGTGAAACCAAGGCCATCAAAGCCGTCTTCGGCGACCACGCCAAGAATGGGCTCCTCGTTTCCTCCACCAAATCCATGACCGGCCATCTGCTTGGTGCTGCCGGTTCGGTGGAACTCGCCGCGTGCGTCATGGCCATCTGTGAAGGCGTTGTCGCCCCCACGATCAACCTCGACAATCCCGATCCCGAGTGCGATCTCGACTACGTCCCCAAAGTCGCCCGCGAACAGAAAGTGCGCGTGGCCGTCAACAACTCCTTCGGCTTCGGCGGTCACAACGCCACGCTTGTTGCTAGGGCGTTTGAGGGATAGCCGATCCCGATCTCCGCAATTGGAGGTTCCCCGTGAAAAAAAGCTTCTCCACCCGGCGTACCTTCGTTCTGCTCTGGATCGCCGGTTTATGCTTGCTGGCGGCGATCATCCTGTATCCCGTCAGCAACGGATTCACCCGCGCCGCTGGAGTCGCGCTCTCGGGAGCGTTGGCCCTCGGTCTGCTTATGCTCTGGTGGCGCTACCGCCTCCTGCGCTGGCCCCTCCTCGCACTCTACCTCGTAGTCGCCGTCTTCGGGACATTGCCCGGACGCAAGGACTACGACCGGCTCGCTCTGCGGCAGGAGATCGTTCGCGCGCTCCAGCGCTATGAAGGCGTGCGGTACGTATGGGGAGGGGAGAACTTTCTGGGCATCGACTGCTCCGGGCTCGTCCGGCGCGGCACCATTGACGGAACCTTCCGCTACGGTCTCCGCACCCTCAATCCGTTGCTGGTGCGCAAGGCGGTTGTCCTCTGGTGGCACGATGTTTCCGCCCAGGAAATGGGAACGGGCGCGCGGGGTGCCGCAAAGAAAGTTACGGAGGAAAAATCCATCGCGCTCATGGACGACAAGAACCTCCATCCCGGCGACTTCGCGATCACTCGGGGCGGCATTCACGCTCTGGCTTATTTGGGTGACCACATCTGGCTCGAAGCCGACCCCAGCGAAATGAAAGCGATCCGGGTGAACGCCCGCGCGACCAAGAATAGCTGGTTCCAGCAGCCAATCTCCATCCTGCGCTGGCAATTCCTGGAAATACAGCATCCGGTAAAAACGCATTAATCTTGGAGCTTGTGCCCTTTTTCACAAGTTTCGACTTGCCCCAAAAACCGCTGATCGTAGAGTCTCTCACCATGGTTTCTCAGACCCCCGTTGCGTTCGACACCAAATTCGAGAACAACGTCATCATTACCAAGCTCGACGAAACCATCAACTGGATGCGCAAAAACTCGCTCTGGCCCATGCCCATGGGACTTGCCTGCTGCGCCATCGAGCTGATGGGCACCGCCTCTTCCCGTTATGACATCTCCCGCTTTGGCGCTGAAGTCATGCGTTTCTCTCCCCGGCAGAGCGATCTCATGATCGTGGCGGGCACCGTCACCTACAAAATGGCGCTCGCCGTTAAACGCATCTACGACCAGATGCCTGAGCCCAAATGGGTCATCGCCATGGGGGCCTGCGCCTCCAGCGGCGGCATGTATCGCAGCTACTCCACCTTGCAGGGCGTCGATCAAATCATCCCTGTGGATGTTTATGTTTCCGGCTGCCCGCCCCGTCCCGAAGCCCTCATCGAAGGCCTGCTTACCCTCCAGCGCAAAGTGGACACAGCCCACTCCCTGCTGGCCCAGAAACGCCTCACCAACGCCAACCTGTCATGAGTCTTGCCGAAGCCCTCGCCGCCTTGGAACAACAGTTTCCCGTCCTTGCAAAAAAGGAATTCAGGAGAGAAACCACGCTAACCATCGAGCGGGTCATCATCGCTGACGTCTGCGCCTACGCGAAAAACGAACTTGGTTTCGATACCCTGGCCAACCAGTGTTCCGTGGACAACTTCGGCAGCGAACCCCGCTTTGAAGTCATCTACGAACTCTACTCCCTCGCCGAAAACCACTACCTGCGCCTCAAAGTCGCCGTCTCCGAGGACGAGCCGGAAGTTCCCACCGTCACCGGAGTCTGGAGTGCCGCCAACTGGCACGAGCGTGAAATCTACGACCTCATGGGACTGACCTTCACCGGACACCCCGATCTTCGCCGTATTCTCATGTGGGAAGGCTACCCCTATCACCCACTGCGCAAAGACTTTCCGCTGGCCGGACGCCTCTCCGAAGCCCCCGACGTCGCCTTTTCAAAGATCACGCCTCTCGAAGGCGGCCCCTTTGTCACCACGGCCTGCTCCGGCGGTAGCAAAGAGCGCGAACCGCGTTCAAAACGGATAGAATAAGAAGAAGGGTTCCTACCGGAAACGGATGATTGGACGCAGCAACCCTGTGAACTCCAATCGTCCCCAACCGTGAGAGAAAGAGGTTCCCAACTTTTGACTTATTCAGGTCATCTCAAGATATTGGGGTTGTGGGTGTCAACCCGATAGGCACGGTTTAATCAACTTACCCCACCTGCTGCATCGCGCACAAGCGGGCATAGATGCCGCCGTTTGCCAGTAATTCCTCCGGCGCGCCCATCTCAGCAATCCGTCCCTCTTCCAATACGATGATCCGCCCAGCATTGCGCACCGTGGAAAGCCGGTGGGCGACAATGAACGTCGTACGCCCCTTCATCAACCGGTCGAGCGCCGACTGCACCACTGCTTCGGATGCCGTATCAAGCGCCGAAGTCGCCTCATCCAGAATGAGCACGCGCGGATTGCGGATCAGCGCCCGGGCGATGGCAATCCGCTGCTTTTGTCCGCCGGAGAGCCTCGCTCCCCGTTCCCCGATCATGGTATTCAGTCCATCGGGAAGTTTCGCAACGAACTCTGCCGCATTGGCATTTTCGAGAGCCTTCATCACCTGTTCATCGGGAACATTGCGCCCGCCATACAGAATATTCTCCTTGAGCGTGCCGTGGAACAGCAGCGTCTCCTGCGTGACCACCCCCACAAATCGGCGGTAGCTGCGTAAATCCATCCCGTTCATCTCCTGCCCGTCGAGCAGAATGTGTCCCATGCTCGGGCGCTCAAAGCCGAGGATCAGATTCATCAGCGTCGATTTCCCCGCGCCGCTCGGGCCAATGACTGCCACGGTTTCTCCCGGTCGGACATTGAGCGAGAAATCATGCAGCGCGCCCCGCGTCGTCCCCCGGTAGGTGAACGAAACCGCATCGAACGTAAACTCCCCCCGCACTGCGCTAACCCTGGTCTTGCCAAGGTTCTGTTCAATATCCGGGCTTTCCAGCACCTCGCCGATGGAGCGCACCGACTCGAAGCCTCTGGAAATGACAGGCATCATATTGGAGAGCAGCATGACTGCGTTACTGATGGTTCCAAAGTAAAGCGAGAGCATCATCACGTCGCCCGGCATCGCCGGAATGATCTTGGCGTAGGCCGCCCAGGCTCCGATGACGAGGCTGAGCAAAGTAAAGAGGGTAAAAGAAATCCAGGAGGCGGATTGGAAGATCGCATTCTTGAGATCCAATCGGACCCCCGCGTTTTTGACCGAGCCGAGCTTGCGCGTCACGCGTGAGATTTCCGCATCCTCGGCAGCATGCGCCCGCGTGATCGGAATCATCTCGATCATGCCCATCACCTGCGCCGACATCGACTCGATCTCCTGGCGAAATTCCCGGTTCCCTTTCCGCAGCGTATCGGCGAAAAAAATCCGCAACCCCGAGGCGACGGGAATCATCACGAGAAAAATGATCAAAAACTTCGGGGCGCGGAGGGCCGTGATGACGATGGCCGAGAGCATGGACGTCGCCGCCGTGAAAGCGCCGTCAAAGAGCGAGCGGCTCATTTGATCGACCGCCTCCACGTCGCGCAGCACCTTGCTTTGCAGCGCGCCGCTGCGCGTGTTCTTGAAAAATGAAATCGAGAGCAACTGCAATCGCCGCACAATCGCGCCGCGCAGGTCCGCCTCCACGCTGCGCGCCATCCGGCTCAGTTCCTGTGCGTAAAGACAGTGCGTCGGCAGATTTTGGAGAATAATAAAGCTGCCAAAAGCCGCATTGAAGGCCAGATCGCGCATCGCATTCGGCCCTGGCTTCGAGATGATATTGATGACATTGGCTGTGATCAGCGGCATCAGCCAGTTGGGCGAAGACTTGATGACAAAATAAAATCCCGCCAGTACGAGTGACCTGGAGTGGCTTCCATAAAGCCCGATGAACGTTTGCCACGGTCTCGCTCCCCGATAATGGCGCTCCAGGAAGTCGCCCGTGGAATTATCTCCGCTGCTATTTTTCATGAAAAAAGAAGCATGGGATCGAAAAGCGAAAAAGCGAAAGCGAAAAATCTGAATAAAATCACCGTCCGGAGAATTCCGCTCCGACCGAAATTCCGAGCCAGAAATCCTCTACTGAATGACATTCACCGGGCTGCCGATCAAAAAAGCCCGGAGATTTTCGACGGCGGCGGCGAGCAGACGCGCCCGCGCCGCACCGCTGGCCCATGCGTGGTGCGGAGTAATCAAACAATTCGGAGCTGAGAGCAGGGGATGATCCAGCGGAGGCGGTTCAGCGGAAAGGACGTCCAGGGCTGCCCCGGCGATTTGGCCCGCGTGCAGGGCGGCAGCCAAAGCGGGTTCGTTAATCAAAGGGCCGCGAGAGGTATTGATAAGGAACGCGGTGGGCTTCATCAGGGCGAGCGAGCGGGCATTGATGATGGAACGCGTCTCGTCTGTCAGCGGGCAGTGCAAGGACACGACATCGCTGGAACCCAGCAACTCGTCGAGCGGCACCCAGCGAATATCTGACCCAGTTTCCTGACGCTTCCGGGAAGTCGCTAAAATCTTCATTCCAAAGGCGCGCGCAAGTTCGGCCACGTAGCGTCCGATGGCTCCGTATCCCACGATCCCCATCGTCAAGCCGTCCAGTTCCAGCAACGGCCGATCCCAATAGCACCAGTCTTTCGCTTCGCTCCACTTTCCTTGGGCTGCTTGCTGGGCATGCAGCCCAACGTGGTTTGCGAGTTCAAGCAGCAGCGCCATCGTGTGCTGCGCGACGGACCGGGTGCCGTAACCCGGAATATTGGTAACGGTGATACCACGCGCGCGGGCCGCAGCGACATCAACCACGTTGTAGCCGGTGGCAAGCACGCCGATATAGCGAAGCTTGGGCAGCGCACTCAGGGTTTCAGCGGACAAGACGGTTTTGTTGGTCAGAACGACCTCTGCATCGCGAGTGCGGGAGAGCACCTCGCCGGGCGCACTGCGCTCGAAAACTTCGCAGGTGCCAAGCGTGTGCAAGGCCTCCCAGCTCAAATCGCCAGGGTTCAGGGCATGGCCATCAAGAACAACGATTTTCATGTGTTAGCGGGTCATTTCCGAACACAAATCCGGTTGCGGAAGCGTTGCCCCATGCTCGCGGAGCGTAGTCACAAGTTCTGCGGTGTCGAGCGCACATGCGGGCTGGCTTCGGCGGATCGACTGCACGGCGGCGGTGCCCGCGGCCTGTCCCATCATGGAACAGGAAGGTTGAACCCGGATCGAACCATGAACGCCCACATCGCTCGATGCGCAACGGCCTGCCACCCAGAGATTGCGCCATCCTTTGGGGACGAGAATTCCATAGGGAATGCCAAAGCATTCTCCCGGATTCAGTCTGCCCGTCTTTTCGTATTCATTCGTGAAGCGCTCATATTCGGCGTCGGACGTGTCATAGGCATGAATGTCGATGGCTTTGTTAAAGATGCCGATCTGGTCTGGAAACTGACGGCGCGCATAGTAGTCCGTCTCGGTGAGCTCGTATTCTCCGACAATCCGGCGCGATTCACGCACGCCCACCAGGGAGGCCGTTGTGACGTGTTCGATGGCTTCGCAACCGGGGACGTATTTTCGGAAAAAATCAAGATACTCCTGGGCCAACCGGCGTCCGAGCATCACCCCCTGACTGAGGCTTTCGCAGCGTAGCGCGTTGAGGTTGAACAGGTGCCCGCCGTTGAGGTATCCCGTGGTGTGTCCCACTTGCGACATGCCGGGAAACCCGCGGTCGTATTGCGTAAAGTGTCCGTCCGCCAATGCCCGCCGGAGATGGGTCTGCTGATCCTGCGGCTTGGACCAGTCGATCCCGGCAAACAGCGAGGGAAGCGTGGCTGGCATGATGCGGGGCGTATCGCGGCCCGCTTCGCGACAATCGCAGCCGCACAGATCCGCCAACACCGCATCCCCCGTGCAGTCAATGAACGCTTTGGCGGAGATAAACCGATGTCCCTCGATGTTGTTCAGAACGACCCCGTTGACCGTTCGGGTGGAGGCATTGACATCCACGTCAATCACCCGCGTAAAGAAACGCACTTCGACCCTGGCAGCGGTGGCAAATTCGTCCAGCAACAGCTTGTAGCCTTCGACCTGGAATGGCGTCCAGCAATGGTAATATTTCCGCCAGGAATTTGGGTCAATGTTGGGCTTTAAAAATCCGCGCTGATACATCGTCTCCACCACTTCGCGCATGAAGCCTCCCACCAGGGATTTTTCCCCGTCAGCCATGGGATCATAAGCGGTGACGAGCCCGGAGGTTCCCATCCCGCCCAAGCAGGCTGTCGCCTCGATCAGCAAGACGCGCGCGCCCAGTCTTCCCGCACAGATCGCTGCTGCCGCTCCCGCTGGTCCGCCGCCTGCAACAACGAGGTCATAGCCTTCTTCGACGGGGATCGTGCGCTCAAGCCGGTAGGTTTTCATACCCTTAACCCTAGCCCTTCCCAAGGGGACTGACCCCGAGTTCGCCGCTGAAAAATTGACTTTTTCCGCTGTTTGCACGACAAATCCCTATCCATGCAGCCTCCCGATGTGCCGGAACGGGCCATTCAAGCGTTTGAGAAAATCCACGGGCTCCACGTCACGATTCACGACCTGCGCGGCTCCCTGACGCCCGCCATCAATCGGGATCGGACCTACCATGCCCACCCGCTCTGCCGGTGTGTGAAAGCCGCTGGCGGCCAGCCGCAGTGCGCCACGTTCGAGATCGTTCGGTTGCGGGCCAATCTGCACTCCTGCCCCGAAGGCCGCTATCATGTGTGCCACGCCGGGTTGGTGGAATGGATCGCGCCGGTTTACAACGAACTGGAACTGGAGTGGGTTCTCTTTGCCGGGGTGCGCACGCCGGGGCCGGGACTCTCCCCGGCTTGCCGGGAACCCCGGACACGTTGGCAGCGGTCTCCCTGGAAAACGGGCACCGCCATGCCGCCCCCTGTTGAAGACGCGGAAGCGGAAGCGATCCTGGAACATTTGCTGCAACTCTCCGCGAGGCTGCGAAACTGGGCGCATCAAGGGGAGTCACCGCACAGCGCCCCGCCGCCGCGGGACAATCTCCTCACCCGCAGGCGCACGCTGATCCGGCGTTATCTCGAAAAACACCATACGGAGCCGGTGCGGTTGAGCGAGATGGCTCTACAACTGGGCGTGACCGAGGACCGAGCCACCCATCTCATCCGCGAATGCTGCGGCCAAACCTTTCGCAACATGTTGGTTGAAGCGCGTTTGAAGACAGCGAAGGAGCTGCTTCGCTTTTCCTCGCTGCCCATTTTGGAAGTGGCGTTGTGCAGTGGATTCAATGAAATCAGCCACTTTAACCGTCTCTTTCGACGCTCGATAGGGCTTACCCCCAGAGCCTACCGAAACCAATTTTAACGAAGGGCGTTCTTCGCGGTGTCTCCGGAGTAGGGGACAGCAGGGAAATAAAATTCAGGGCAAAAACCGCAACTTTCCCCATCCGAGCCCGGTTTAACCCTTGCTCCTTGCCTCTCTCAAAAAACCACGGCAATCTGCCCACTCCCTTACCCCCACCTCCCCTATGTTAAAATTCATTGCAACCGCCGCGATGCTGTCGCTGTTCGTCGGAACAGCTCCCGGACAAGACGATTTTGTGGAAGGGCAGTCCCGCCCCGAAGTCGTTTCCATCGGGCGCATGCCGAAGCCGCCCGTCTTGGACGGAAACCTCGACGACTGGCCCGCTGACGCGACCGGCATCCTCCTCGGCTCTGAAAAAAACTGCCTCCGCCGGCATTTCAACTGGACGGGCACCCGCGATTCGAGCGCCGTCATTCGTCTGGCGTGGGATGACGAATTCCTCTACCTCGCGGCAGACGTCTGCGACGACAAGCTGGTCCAAGTGATGGACGACAAGGAAATCTACCAAGGCGATTCGCTGGAACTCTTCTTCAACAAATCCCCTTACCAATACCGGACCGACGGTTTTTGGCAAATCGCCATCGCTCCGCCGCTTAAGGAAGGGGCAACCTTGCGCGTCGTCGGCGCACAGAAGCCGTTTGAAGGCGTGGAAGGAAACGCCAAAGTCTATCCCGGCGGCTACACGCTGGAATGCCGCATCCCGTGGAAAAACCTGACCGGGTTCAATCCCGCCCAGAGCCAGTGCCTCGGTTTCCAAATGATGCTCGACGACCGCGACGACAAAGGCCGTAAATCGCAGCAAATCTGGTATCCCAGCGCCATCACCTTCGCCCAGCCCACGCACATGAACACGCTGCGGCTCGCCTGGCGCGGCGATACCTCGCTGCCGCGCGTCGTCGCAGGGCCGAACAACTGGTGTGTCAGCGATCCGAAGAAAATGCCCGTGAGCGTTCTCGCCGACGTGCCGGGAGCAAAAAACGCCGTCATCTCGCTGCGCTCCTCGCCGCAAAAACCCCAAACTGAGCCGCTGCTCACTCTGCCGTTGGAAGCCATCGGCACGCGCCTTACCGTGGCGCAAGGCATCCTCACGGGTATCGACGATCTCGACGGTCTGTGCGACTTCGGCGTCACGGTCACCAACGATCAAGGCGCAGTCCTCGCCACAGGCAACTTTCAGGCGGAACTTTCCGCTCGTCCCATCGCGCGGATCAAGGAACTTGCTGCGCAACTCCCCAAGCGGCTGACGGCGCTGGCGCAAAACCCCGCCGTCGATCCCATGTTGAGCCAAGGGCTCTCCTTGTGGATGCAACGCTGCAATGCATTCATCTCCAACGAGGGCAAACCCGAATCCACCAGCCGCCGACTGCTGGACATGCTGGTGGAAGAGATGAACGCCTTGGATGCCGCCGTCACCCGCTGCGAAGCGGACGCGAATCCCTACGACGGCATGACTGGCTCCTTCATCAAAGCCTACACCTCCCCCCTCACGGGCAAACCGCGTCCTCTCGGCCTCCTTATTCCCAAAGACTACGACGCCAAGGCCGACAAACGCTGGCCGCTGATTTATCTCCTCCACGGCATCTTCGCCGACGAACGCCAGCTCTCCATGATGGCCTGGCGCTTGCGCGATCTCGGGGCCATCGTCTGCCAGGCTCCCGCCTACCGGCCCTTGGACTGGGGCGGCATCAGCGCGGCGGAATCGTGGACCGGCTTGGACGAAGTGACCAAGCAATACAAGATTGACCCGGATCGTGTCTATTTGATCGGCCACGCCATCGGAGGCCGTGGCGTCTTGCAAATGGCGGAAGGTCGTCCCGACCTCTGGGCCGCCTGCGCCCCGTTACTTACCGGAGCCGACACCGGGCCGAAGTGGGAAGCCACGCGGCTCTACCCGCAGTATTTTCAGCAAGCCAACGACTTTCACGTTACCTACGGGCTCTATAAACCAGCGGAACCGCCCAAACCCCTCACGTCGCCCGTGGAAAAGAAACTCCTGGAGCAAGCTAGCCTCGCCTCCCGCGTTGAGAATCTCATCTCCATGCCCCTACGCCATTCCTACGGCGAGGAAAACCCGAACACCGCCTCAGAACGTCTGGCCATTCTTGACCGCTTCATCGAACTCGGCGCGCCGCTCGCCACCCATGAAGTGCCCGGAGCCGCGCACGGCTCGCAGCCGGACGAATGGCAATCTCCGGACTTCTACCAATGGCTCCTCTCCCACCGCCGCCCGCCCGTGCCCACGCACATCCGGTACACCGTCAACGGCCTGCGCTACAATGAAGCGTGGTGGGTGAGGGCGGACCAACTGAGTTCGCCCGCCGACCTCGGACGCATCGACGCTGCGCTCGACGGCATCAAGATCGAAGTGAAAACTAGAGGCCTTGCCGCCTTCACCCTTCTCCCCAAGAGCGAGCCCGCGCAGGAATGGACCGTCGCCATCGACGGCCAACCCGCCCTCAAAACAAAAGCCAGCAAAGATGCCGAGCTCTCCTTCGTGCGCAACGCCGAAGGTCGGTGGAAATCCGGTTCGCTCAAATCCCCCGGCAAACGCCACGGCGTCTCCGGTCCCATCGACGACTTCCAATTTGGCCGGTTCCTCGTCGTCTATGGCACGCAGGGCGATGAGAAAGCCAACGCCCTCCTGACGAAAATGGGCAAGAAGCTTTCAGACTGGGGTCTCGGAAGCGTCTTTGATTCCAAGGCCGATCGCGACGTGACCCCGGAGGACATGCAACAAAGCCATCTCCTCCTCATCGGCACGCCAAAAAACAACGCCGTCCTGGCGAAAATGCAGGAAAAGCTCCCGATGAAATGGACCGAAGACGGCTGCTCGATGGGCAGTGTCGTGGTCTCTGGCAGCGGCGCAGGTGCCTGCTTTATCCAGCCCAACCCACTCGCGCCAGAGCGTTATATCGTTGTGGTGACAGCCAACGACGAGGAAGGCTACGGCGTCTGGACCGCGCGCGGCCCGAGCGACGACTACCTCTTCGGCAATGCCTCCCAAACCGCGGAAGGCAAGCCCTCCTTCACCACCACAACGCACGGTTGCTTTGACAACCAATGGCACTGGACCAAGGAAGGCTGCGCGGCTCCGTAGATCCAATCACATCATAAGCGCGGCCAGACAACGCACAAAAACGCTTGGCTTTCGGTGAGACATCCGGTGCCATAGCGTAACGATTTTTTCTGCCCATGGACCTCTACCTCAATCCCCAAGCCCCCGTCGCTGATCGCGTTCGCGATCTCCTCTCGCGCCTGACGCTCACCGAGAAAGCCGGACAACTCAACTCTTTCCTCCTCGGGTGGCGCTGCTACCGGAAAACCGCCTCCGGCTTTGAACTCACCGAGGAATTTTGCGACGCCGTGCGCGGCGGGCGACATGGTGTGCTCTACGGCCTCTTCCGCGCCGATCCTTGGTCGGGCGCGACCTTCGGCACCGGCATCCGCGCCACGGAAAGCGCCCGCGTTGCCAACATGGTGCAGCGCTTCGCCATCGAAACCTCCCGCTTTGGCATCCCTCTCATGCTTTCCGAAGAATGTCCCCATGGTCACATGGCCCTCGATGGCACACTCTTCCCCATCAATATCGGCGCCGTATGCTCGTGGAACCCCGACCTCTATCGCAAGGCGATGGACTGCACTGCCTCGGAACTCCGCGCCCGGGGAGCCCATCTCGGGCTCGTCTCCGTGCTCGACATTGCGCAGGACCCGCGTTGGGGCCGGTGCGAGGAAACGCAAGGGGAAGACCCCTACCTCGCCTCCCGTTTCGCCGAAGCCGCCGTCCACGGACTCCAAGGCGAGCATGGATTAGAACCCGACCGCGTCGGCGCGAACGTCAAACATTTCCTGGCGCAAGGCGCGGGGCTCGGTGGACACAATGGAGGCTCGGCGGTCATCGGCGAACGCGAACTGCGCGAAATCCATTTGCCGCCGTTCCAAGCCGCCTCAGCGGCGGGCGCACTCTCGCTGATGTCCGCCTACACCGAGATTGACGGCATCCCCTGCACCGCCAACCGCAAACTGCTTACGGACTTGATCCGGCGCGAACTTGGCTTCGACGGATTTGTCATGTCCGACGGCGGCTCTGTTGATCAACTCACGCAGCATTTTGGCGTCTCCCTGCCAAAGGCAGCCGCCATGGCGCTCGAGGCTGGGATGGACGTTTCGCTATGGAATCATGCCTTCCTGAAATTGGATGAAGCGGTCGAGCAAGGTCTTGCCAGCATCGAAGCCCTCGACGCCGCAGTCGCTCGAGTTCTCGAAGCGAAATTCCGTCTCGGGCTCTTTGAAAATCCCTACACCCGCGAAGAAGCCGCTGCGGAAATCGTTGGCTGTGCCGCGCATCGGGAAACAAATTTGCAGTTAGCCCGCGAATCCCTCGTGCTCCTCAAAAACCAGGGCATCCTGCCTCTCCCCGCAACCACCCGGCGGATCGCCGTCCTCGGGCCGAACGCCGACCACGCTTACAACCAGTTGGGCGATTACACCTCGCCGCAGCGGGACGGCCAGGTCATCACGATCCTGCAAGGCATCCAAACCCTGGCGCAACAAGAGCAGGCCGAAGTCATCTACCGGCGCGGCTGCGGCGTCACCTCGCGGGACGATTCGGAATTGGCGGAAGCCATCCAAGCTGCCAGCGAAGCGGATGTCGCCATTCTCTGCCTAGGCGGCGCGAGCACCCGCGATTTCGGCGTTAAATTCGACTTCAACGGCGCTGCCATCCCAGGGCCAATCGCCACGGAAATGGACTGTGGAGAAGGCGTGGATGCCAGCAACTTGAGCCTTCCGGGTCGCCAGCAAGAACTCTTCGATGCCGTGGTATCAACTGGCGTTCCCACCATCGTCGTCCTCGTCCAAGGGCGGCCCTACGCCATCCCGGAGATCGCCGAACGAGCGAGCGCCATCCTAGCTGCATGGTACCCCGGACAGGAGGGCGGCACCGCCGTTGCGGAAGCTCTCTTCGGGCGCGTGAATCCGTCCGGGAAATTGTGCATCTCCATGCCCCGTTCGGAGGGCCAGCTTCCCGTCTATTACAACCACAAGCCGCTCGCCCGCTCCAACTACTACGACCAGAGCGCGACCCCGCTTTATCCCTTCGGCTACGGCCTCAGCTACACCCAATTCCAGCATTCCAACCTCCGCATCGAACCGGCGCAAATCCCCGTCGATGGCCGCTGCAAAGTCACCGTCACCGTGGAAAACACAGGAACCGTAGCCGGAGCCGAAGTCACACAACTCTACGTCCGCGACAAAGTTGCCAGTATCGTCCGGCGCATCCGCGAACTCAAAGGGCTCCGCAAAACCTTCCTCCAGCCGGGCGAAAAAACGGACGTCGTCTTTGAACTGAGCCCCGCCGAACTGGGCCTATGGAATAGCGAAATGCGCTGGGTCGTGGAACCGGGCGCCTTCACGCTCACCATTGGCCACGATCCCGAGACCGCCCTCACCGCAGAACTCACCGTTTCGTAAACCCCTTTCCCCGCCTCGCATTTCCAGCTATCCTCCCCGCATGTCCGATTTGTTTGGAACCGGCGACGAGGAAGCCCAGGCGGGAGTCAAACCCGTTTCGGCCTCCGCGCCGCTTGCTGCCCGGATGCGGCCCGCAACGCTCGATGAAGTCGTCGGCCAAGAGCACATCCTCGGCCCCGGCAAGCTGTTGCGCCGTGCCATCGAGGCCGACCGCATCTCCTCTGTTCTCTTCTACGGCCCGCCCGGCGTTGGCAAGACCAGCCTGGCCCAAGTCATCGCTCTCTCCACCCGCTCGAAATTCGAGCGCCTCAGCGGTGTGGAAAGCAGCGTCGCGGACATCCGGCGCGTCGTGGCCTCCGCTGCCAACCGCATGGAAACTTCCGGCCAGCGGACCATTCTTTTCGTGGACGAAATCCACCGCTTCAACAAGTCCCAGCAGGACGTCCTCTTGCCCGATGTCGAGAGCGGCGTGATCCGCCTCATCGGCGCGACCACCCACAACCCATTCTTCTACGTTAACAGCCCGCTCGTCTCCCGTTCGCAGGTATTTCAATTGGAGCCGATCCCGCCCGAGGCCCTCTGCGCCTTGATGCGGCGAGCGCTGGCTGATCCCGAACGTGGTCTTGGTGGATATAAAGTGCAGGCCGACGACGAAGCCTTGATGCACCTTGCCGTCATCGCCGACGGCGACGCCCGCAAATGCCTTAACGCCCTCGAAGTCGGCGTCCTCACCACCCCGCCAAACGCTGAAGGCGTCATCCATCTCACCCTCGCCGTCGCCGAAGAAAGCATCCAGCGCAAAGCCGTCGTCTATGATGGTGATGGCGACGCCCATTACGACACCATCAGCGCCTTCATCAAGAGCATGCGCGGCAGCGACCCCGACGCCGCCGTCTATTGGCTGGCCAAAATGCTCTACGCCGGGGAGGACATTCGCTTCATCGCCAGGCGCATCGTCATCTGCGCCAGCGAAGATGTTGGCATGGCTGATCCTCAAGCTCTTGTGTTGGCTGTGGCTGCCCAGCAAGCCGTGGAATTCATCGGCATGCCCGAAGCGCGCGTCCCGCTGGCGCACGCCGCCATCTACGTCGCCACCGCCCCCAAAAGCAACAAAGCCTACGAAGCCGTGGACGCCGCGCTCGCCGACGTAAAGCAAGGCGTCACCCTGCCGATCCCGCTGCACTTGCGCGACACTCACTACAAAGGCTCCAAGAAACTCGGCCACGGCGAAGGCTACAAATACGCCCACGACTACGAAGGTGGCTACGTCCCCCAAGCCTACCTGCCCGAGGGAAAGTGCTATTACAAGCCCACTGACAACGGTCAGGAAAGGCGCGTCAAGGAACGGCTGGAATACTGGCGGGCACTCTTTGAACAGCAAAAGGCGAAACAAAAGCCGGAATGAAAAGCCTTTCTATTTTGGCAAAAAACTTTCTTTTGACTGAAAAAATGCTTCATGCGTAAGCAGAATACGTTAAACTGCCCAGCATGATCCTTTATCGCGCTCGTGGACTGCAGACTCTCCACTGCGTATTCCAGGCTGCAACCGCAGCTGCTTTCTTCGGAGTATGGATCTACCTTTTTTCGCAGATGTTCCCCGACAAGATGACTTGGGGATACGTCTTATTCGTAAAGTATAGCCTTTTGGTAGGCTTGGGCGTGACGATCGACCATTTGCGCACCGCCAAACGCAAAACGGATTTCTTAAATTTGAAATTTGTCGAAAATTGCGCTGTCAGTTTTCGCCAAACCTTGACCGTCATCCTGACGCTCCTCCTTTTCCTGGTGGCATTCCAAACCCAGACGATTTCGCGCGAGTTCATTTTCAGCTTCATCCCGGTGTTATTCGTGCTGATGCTCGTGACGAACTGGATTTATCCCCTCTGGCTGGCGCACTTCGTTTTTTCTGGCAGCTACGTCCAGAACACCATCCTGCTTGGCTCGCGTCGCGGGGTATCCCGGTTGAACGACTGGCTTTCCACCAAAGTGCTTTATGGAGTCAAACTCGTCGGCGCTGTGTCGGACGGCGCTGTATCGGATGAGACGATCAACCTGCCTCACCTCGGCTCCATTGCGCAGCTCGACGACCACATCCGGCGGGTTGGCGCCACGCAGGTCATTGCCGTGGATGTTCCCCATTCGCCCGTCGTCGTCAACCACCTCGCCAACACTTGCCAGCGCCTTGGCGTTCGCCTCCTGCTTGCCAACGACTACGAACTGATGCTTGGTCGCCGAATCACCATGATCGAGCAGGACGGCATCCACTTCATCAGCTTCCACCGGGAGCCGCTGGAATCCCCCTTCAGCCGCGTCTTAAAACGGGTGTTGGATTTTGCGGTCTCGCTCCCAGTTGTCGTGCTCATTCTGCCCCCGTTAAGCCTCCTTGTGTGGCTCCTACACCGCTCCCAGTCCCCCGGCCCTCTTTTCTTTCATCAATTGCGCACTGGGCTCCAAGGGCAGGACTTCCTCCTCTACAAATTCCGCACCATGCACGTCAACAACCCCGACGAGTCCGTGCAGGCTACAGAGCACGACACGCGGATATTCCGCGCGGGCCGCTGGCTGCGCAAGATGAGCCTCGATGAAATCCCACAATTCCTCAACGTGCTCAAAGGCGAAATGAGCGTCGTTGGACCCCGTCCGCATTTGCGCCAGCACGATGACTTATTCCGGCAAAAAATGATCTCCTACGGCGTGCGCACCTTCATCAAACCGGGCATCACCGGCCTCGCGCAAGTGCGCGATCTGCGCGGCGAAATCCTCACGGATCAGGACGTTATCCTGCGCGTCCGCAGCGACATTGACTATCTCGAAAACTGGTCCCTCCTTCTGGACATCGAGATCATTTTCCGCACCGCGTGGAAAGTCTTCATTCCCTCCAAAAACGCGCATTAAGGAAGTGACTTAGAAGGAACATGCGGAGGCATAAATTACCCGCCTACGATTGTGAATTTCGGCAGCAGCCAACCAACCCTCCTTTTATGAAATCAATCTCAAAACTCTTCTGTGTCCTTTCTCTGATTTCTTTTATTTCCGTTCACGCGGAATCGGTTCTTAAACCGAATGATGTCCTCGCGATTTCCGGGGATTCCATCACGCAGCAGAAGATATATACCGTTTTCATGGAGGATTACCTCCTCATGTGCCAACCGGTGAAGGGACTGCGGATCATCCAGTTTGGGTGGGGCAGCGAGAAGTCAGGCGGCTTTTTGCTGAGAATCAAATCCGACGTGCTTCCCTTCAAACCAACGGTTGTCACCACCTGTTACGGAATGAATGACGGCAACTACCGGGCCATGGATGAGATAACCTCGACGTATTACCGGAGACCGATGCAAGGGATTGTAGATGAATTCAAGGCCGATGGGGTGCGGCAGGTCGTTCTTGGGTCGCCCGGTTGTGTCGATAGCAAAACATTCAAGCGTCTCGCCCCCGATGTCTATAACCAGACGCTCGATGGACTGCGGGGCATTGTGCAGGAATTGGCGCAGAAGAATGGCCTCGTTTACGCCGATGTTCACACACCGATGATGGATGTCATGGCCAAGGCGCAAGCCGCCTATGGGAATGACTATGTTTTCATCGGAGGAGACGGCATCCATCCCGGCCAGGCTGGACATCTGGTTATGGCCTATGCCTTCCTCAAGGCGCTGGGTTGTGACGGAGCCATTGGCTCCATTACCGTTGATCTTGGGGCCAAACAAGCCACGGGAACGCCGGGACAAAAGGTGCTTTCGTTCGCAAACGGAACGGTGACACTCCAGAGCACCCGATATCCTTTCTGTTTTCAGGGCGATCCCAACAAGTCCGCGAATACAACAGCCAGCGTTCTGAAGTTTTTTCCCTTCAATGACGACTTGAACCGCTATGTGCTTGTCGTGAAGGGCATCAAGGGCGCAAAAGCCAAGGTGACTTGGGGCAAGGACAGCAAGGAGTTTGCCACCGCTGATCTCGAAAAAGGGATCAATCTCGCAGCCGAGTTCATTGCGAATCCATTCTCTGACCAGTTCAACAAAGTGGATGCCGCAGTACAGGCACAGCAAACCCTCGAAACAATGCTGGTGCAGCAGTATTTGCATAACGTGGCCGCACTCAAGACGATGCTTTCGACCGAAGCCGACGCCATAGACAAGGTGGCGACCGCAGGAATGAAGAAGGACGCAGACCTTTTCCAAGCGGCACAAGAGTTGGTGGTTCCCATCGAGCACACCATCAAGATCGAGTCGGAACCCTAAAAACTCCCGGTACCGACGGCTGGCCATGCAAAAAGACCAGCCGTGTCAAACCTGTCGCCTACAACGGCAACTCCGGCGTATTCTCGTTACTCTCTTCCTCCTCGTCGGCCACCACTGGCGCGATGCCTTGCAGCTTCTCGCCTGAGTGCAGGTCGATCAACTTGACACCCATCGTGTTGCGGCTCGTCTCGCGGATTTCCTTCACACGTGTCCGCACCATCTGCCCCTTGTTGGTGATGAGCATGAACTCATCCTTATCGGTGACAGTCAATGCCCCCACCACGTCGCCGGTCTTGTCGCCGGTTTTCATGGTGATGACGCCCTTGCCGCCGCGCGATTGCAGGCGGTAAACCGGTCCTTTATCGTCGTCAAACGGCGTCCGCTTGCCGATCCCGTTCTCGCCCGCAACCAGTAGTTGTGCGTCGGCGCTCACGATAGCCATCGCCACCACTACGTCGCCCTTGGAGGGCCGGATGCCCCAGACGCCCACGGTGTCGCGGCCTTGGTCGCGTAATTCCTCTTCATGGAAGCGCAGGCTCATGCCGTCCTTCGTGATGAGAACCACCTCGTTCTGTCCGGTGGTCAGGTTCGCGTCAATGAGGCTGTCGCCTTCCTCCACCTTGATGGCAATGATTCCGCCTTTGCGGATATTCTGAAAATCGCCGAGATTGGATTTCTTCACAATGCCCGAGCGCGTGACGAACACGACATGCAACTGGTCATCCCAAGTATTGTCAATGGCCGCCGGTCCCGTGCCGCTGCTCTTGGCCTGAATGCGGATCGTCGCCGCGATCTGCTCTTCAGACCGTAGTTCGAGCAGATTCGCAATGGAACGCCCCTTGGCGGCGCGGCCCATCTCGGGAATCTCATACACCCGCTCGATGTAGCAGCGGCCTGTTTGCGTGAAGAACATCAAGTAATCGTGCGTAGTTGCCGTGAAGAGATGCTCGACGAAATCGTCCTCTTCCTCCTCGGTGGAGCCCTCGCGCGTCACCATTCCCTTCACTCCCTTGCCGCCCCGGCGCTGGGCGCGATAGGCGCTCACGGCGGTCCGTTTGATGAACCCCTTGTGCGTAATCGTGATGATCGTCCCCTCGTTGGAAATCAGGTCTTCGAGCGAAATCTCCCCCTCGTCGGGGACAATCTGCGTCAGCCGCGCCGTGCCGTGCTTCTCCGCAATGCCGCGCAGTTCGTCTTTGATGATCTGCAGCACGCGCGTTTCGCGGGCCAGAATATCCAGCAAATCCTTGATCTTCTCGATGAGCGCCTTGTATTCGGCCTCGATCTTGTCGCGTTCCAACCCGGTCAATTGATACAGGCGCAGGTCGAGAATGGCGTTGATCTGCTGTTCGCTGAATCGGTAGATGCCCTCCTCTAGACGGGATTCGCTGCGGATCAGGATTCCCAATTTCTCGACGTTCTTTTTGGAAAATTCGTAAGCGAGCAGCTTCACCTTCGCCTCGTCGCGGTTGGACGATCCCCGGATGATCTTGATGAAATCATCCATGTTCGCCAGCGCGAGCAGATAGCCTTCCAGCGTCTCCGCGCGGTCCTCCGCCTTGCGCAGTTCATACCGCGTGCGGCGCAACACCACCTCGCGGCGGTGCTCGATGTAAGCCGTGTTGGCGTCCTTGATCGAGAGCAGCTTGGGCCGCCCGTGATCAATCGCCAGCATCGTCACCGCGAAGGAGGACTCCAGCGCCGTGTGCTTGTAAAGATTGTTGATGACCACCTTCGGATTCCCGTCGCGCTTGAGTTCGATCACCACGCGCGTGTTCTCGTCGGACTCATCGCGGATGGCGCTGATCTCCGTGAGCACCTTCTCGTTCACGAGTTCCGCGATCCGCGACACCAGTGTCGCGCGGTTGACATTGTAAGGAATCTCCGTGATGACGATCTGTTCGCGTCCGCCCTTGATCTCCTCCACGCCCGCCTTGCCGCGCACCTTCATACTGCCGCGTCCGGTCTCCGAGTAGAGCTTGATGCCCGCGCTGCCGCAAATGGTGCATCCGGTCGGGAAGTCCGGCCCCTTCACAAACTGCCGCAACTGCTCCACCGTGATGTCCGGGTCGTCGATCTGCGCGCAGATGCCATTCACCACCTCAATGAGATTATGCGGCGGCATATTCGTCGCCATGCCGACCGCAATGCCGGTGCCGCCGTTGACGAGCAGGTTTGGCCACGCCGCGGGAAGCACCGTCGGTTCTGTGCGGGTCTCGTCGTAGTTGGGGACGAAATCGACCGTATCCTTGTCCATGTCGTCCATCAAAGCCGCGCCGAGATGCGTCATCTTGGCCTCGGTATAACGCATGGCGGCGGGCGGATCGCCTTCCACCGAGCCGAAGTTCCCCTGGCCGTCCACGAGACAATCGCGCATCGCCCAAGACTGCGCCATATGCACGAGCGTTGGATAAATCACCGCTTCGCCGTGGGGATGGTAGTTGCCGCTCGTGTCGCCGCAAATCTTGGCGCACTTACGATGCTGCCGGTTGGGGAAGAGCGAGAGATCGTGCATCGCATACAGGATGCGCCGTTGCGAAGGCTTCAGCCCGTCGCGCGCATCCGGCAACGCGCGGGAAATAATGACGGACATCGAATAATCCAAAAAGGACTTCGACATCTCCTCGGCTACATTGATCGGCTCGACTTTTTCGTTAAGGGTATACATCGGGAAATTGGGAAAGGGATTAATTAGGAAGCCAGGAAAGCAGGAACGGAAGAGGCCTCACGCAAAGACGCAAAGGCGCAAAGAAAGACGGAGAGCCCAAGGGGTTTATCCCTTCGTGCCTTCGTGCCTTCGTGTGAAATTTTCTGCCTCGTCATCTTTTTTACACGTCGAGGTTCCGCACATTCAGCGCGTTATCTTCAATAAACGCCCGGCGCGGTTCCACCACGTCGCCCATCAAAATGTTGAACATCTTGTCGGCCTCCACCGCGTTGGTCTCGTTCAACTCCACCCGCAACAGCTTCCGCTTGTCCGGGTTCATCGTGGTCTCGAACAGCTCCTTGGCGTTCATTTCTCCCAAGCCTTTGAATCGCTTGATCTGAACTCCGCGGCGCCCGAGTTCCTTCACCCCTTGCAGAATTTGCGGGATGGCGAAAACCGGCGTGACGCTCATCTTCTCGCCCTCGCCTTCGAGCAATTCGAAGATCGGGTGATCGCTGTCCGCGTAGTGTTCGATGGTCAGCCCCTTGCGCGCCAGTTCGGCGATGATCTTCTGCAACGAAGCCGATTCGTGCAACTCCACGAGCTTGCCACGCCGCCGCACACCGCCGTTGCCGCGCAGGGTGGGGGAGGGGGCTACGGGAACCGCCGGGGTGCCGTCCGCGTTGGGCGGGAGAAGTTCGGGCTCGTCCAACTCAAAGAGCGCGAGGTCGAGGTTCTCCAAATGGAACCCGCGCACTTCGTCTTCGTCGTGGAAAAAGCGGACACTCTCGTCGTTGCCTTCGCGTACCTTCACCAGGTAGGCGGGGAGCTTGCCGGTCTTGAAATCGCGCGCGGACAGATAGCTCTCGAAGTCGCCGCCGTGCCGCCGGATCGCCTCGCTGAATTTGTCGAGCTTCTCCAGCAAATCGAGGATTTCTTTGAGCTGGTTCGAGCTGAACTCTTTGCCGTCGGTGACATTGCGCAGCCGCACGTCTTCCAGCGCCAGCGAGATCAAAATCTTGTTCAACTGCACGTCGTCATCCACGTATTCCTCGCGCTTCTTGCGCTTGATCTGGTAGAGCGGCGGCTGGGCGATATAGATTTTGCCGCACTTCATCAACTCCGTCATCTGCCGGTAGAAGAACGTCAGCAAAAGCGTGCGAATGTGCGAGCCGTCCACGTCGGCGTCCGTCATGATGATGATGCGCCCGTAGCGAAGCCGCTCCATATTAAAAGAGCCTTCCATGTCGCCACCGCCGATGCCCGTCCCAATCGCGGTGATCATCGTCTGAATTTCCGTATTTTGCAGCACCTTGTCCAACCGGGCCTTCTCCACGTTGATGAGCTTGCCGCGAATCGGCAGAATCGCCTGGTAACGCCGGTCGCGTCCCTGCTTGGCGGAGCCGCCTGCCGAGTCACCTTCGACGATGTAGAGCTCCGTCAAATCCGGATCGCGCTCGGAGCAATCCGCCAGCTTGCCGGGAAGTCCGCCACCCGTTAGCGCGCTCTTGCGCACCGTCTCGCGGGCGCGGCGCGCAGCCTCGCGGGCGCGGGACGCCATCAGCGCCTTCTCGATGACCTTCTTGGCCACCGGCGGATTCTGGTCGAAGTGCGTCATCAATCCCTCATACACAATCGAGGCGACGATGCCGTCCACCTCCGGGTTGACCAGCTTGGACTTGGTCTGCGCGTTGAAACTCGGGTTGGGATGCTTGATCGAAAGCACGCAGGTCAACCCCTCGCGCACGTCATCGCCGCTGATGGCCGCGTCCTTTTCCTTCACCAAATTGTTCTGCTTGGCGTATTGATTGATGGCCCGCGTGAGCGCACTCCGGAAGCCCGTCAAATGCGTGCCGCCATCGGCGTTCGGGATCGCATTGGTAAAGCAAAGAATCTGGTCGTTGTAAGAGTCATTGTATTGCATGACGACATCGCAATACATGTCGTCTTCGACCTCCTTTTGCTCCTTGTCGCGGAATTGCACCTTGCGCTTGCCGCCCAGAATGATCGGTTTCGGGTGCAGGAGCGTCTTGTTTTCGCCCAACTGCCGCACAAACTCCTCGATGCCCAGCTTGTAAAAGAACGTCTCCTTTTTCACCGCCTCGCCGCGCTCGTCGCTGAGCGTGATTTCCAGCCCCGGATTCAGGAACGCCAACTCGCGCAAACGCGCCGCCAGCTTCACAAATTGAAACTCCGTGGTCGTAAAGATCGTCGGGTCGGGCAGGAAGGTAATCAGCGTGCCAGTCTGCTTCTGGTTTTTGACCTCGCCAATGACCGAAAGCTTTTGGGTCGTCACGCCGCGCTCAAACGCCATGTGATAGACCTTCCCATCGCGCGTCACCTCCGCCTTGAACCAGTCCGAGAGCGCATTGACGCACTTCGCGCCCACTCCGTGCAAACCGCCGGAGAATTTATAAGCCCCCTGGCCGAATTTGCCGCCCGCGTGAAGGTTGGTGAGCACCAGTTCGATGGCTGGCATCTTGAACTTCGGATGCATGTCCACCGGAATCCCGCGCCCGTTGTCCCGGATGGAACACGAACCGTCGGAATGGATGGTGATGTCGATTCGGGAGCAATACCCGGCCAAATGTTCGTCGATGGAATTGTCTAGCACCTCGAATACGCAATGGTGCAGCCCGCGCTCATCTGTTGGCCCGATATACATCCCCGGACGCTGGCGAACCCCCGCCAGCCCTTCCAGTTTATCGATCTTGGAGGCGTCGTAAAGTTGATTGACGGAGACGTGGCCCGACGCGTTCGATTCTTCGGGGTTTGAGGGAGTGTTGACTTCCGGTTCAGGCATAGGGATAAATTCGGGAAAACTGAGGGGCAAACTTTACCCAATCGGGAGAAAAACAACAACCCAAATTTTCACAAACCCCCATCTATTGGGGGTGGGGGAGCCCAGGAAATACTACATATTGCGCATTGCCCTCAAAAATAGCGGTTTAGCGTGATTTTCGGCCCACCCCCATTGTCTTGGTTACCAAGTTGCACTTGGTAACGCCCTAATCTGCGAAGTTGCACTTCGCAATTCCGCCGCGAATAGCTCCACCGTCCCCCCCGTTAACGCGAAGCAGGCGTCCCCCGCAATTCCGACAACCGCATCTTCGCATCACTGCGCCACCTGCATTGATTTGTTAGGCGACTTATCACGGTTGAGATTCATCGCTTAATAGTTTTCTGCCGTCTGCCACACCCTGCGCCCTAATCTCCGCAATCAGATCGTCTGTGAGAAGAATACGCTCGGCAAACGGAGTGTCTCTTGCGAGCACACAGTCAATAACTCCGGTCGCATCTTCACGGGATTCCAAGGCTGCTGGATCGAGTTGGAGCACGTAAAGGTAGCAGTTCGTCTGCCGGCGTCGAAGTGCGAAGATAAGTGCGTTGTATCTTTGGTTGGTGACACAGGTGCCCTTCTTAATTACGCCATCAATATTGGTTGAGCTTCCGTGGAAGAATTCCTTTGTCATTGGAGATGCATCGTCTTCCACATTTGGCTGGGAATTTGAATGATCGTGCGATGGTCGTGAGTTTTGTCATGAACGACGACCAAGCGGAAGGTGTCGCGACTAACATAGGTGTTACTCTGAAATGTTATTGAGGGGTAAGTTAATCACTGTGGATGCTGAACTCATGAAGACGCGGACTCGGAGGGGCGTCTGCAGGCCAACATTCGAACGTTGAGTCCGTCGTGTGGGATAAAGTGTAATTGGAATGGGGCTGCATTGTGGACATTTCATTCAGCACGTTGATTACATTTTTACATAGCTCCTCGCTCATAAAATAGTTCTTTCTGACTTGCTTGTATTGACCCTGCGGCGTCCTTTCCCATGCGTAGTATTCTCGTATTCCCGGTTGTGAGGTGCGGAAGTGACCGCTAAAGGCGAGGTATGCAAGCACCAATGCGGCTGCAATAATGATTTGGATAAGCTGTTTGCGCCTATCCAATGCCTTGATTCGGCGCGTGAGGACATCGCGCAACAATCCGGTTGCGTGCTCAGCGAAGATTGTTAGTTTGAGACTATTGTTCCAGTCGTCCTTGAAAAATTCTCGTATTTCGTTCTGGCTGGCGTTGGGGCCGAGGCCGCGCTGCTCCAGTCCGGCTTGCAAGATGCGCTCGGGAAGTGATTGAGGATCGTTCATAGCGAGGATGCTTTATTACTTAGTCCGTTTTGATCTTGTCCAAAATAGGGATGAAGGGCAAGAGCGGAAATTGAACAGGGAGCCCCGAACTGGAGGGGCTGGACGAGCACGGCTTGTTGCGCGGATGAGAGTTTCATGTCGTGGTCTCCGCATGAGATACCGCAATTTGTGAGTCACTCAATTCAGCGGTTTGCCGTGGCGCTCCCTCGCTACCGGGTTCCTGCGAAGTTAAACTTCACTACTCCGACGCGAATAGCTCCACCGCACCCGCTAACGCGCAGCAGGCGTCCCCCGCAATTCCGACAACCGCATCTTGGCATCTCTCCGCACGGACTCACTCTGATCCTGCGCCGCAATCCTCGCCAAAACCGCCGGATCAGTAAGCTTCCTCACAGCCGCCGTCCGGACATATGCCTGACTATCCTGCACGGCGATCTTCGCCAGCAGCCCTTGATTCGTCAGCCGCGCGACCACATCCCTGCGCACGCTCGAATCCTCTTCCGACACGGCAATCCTGCCCAGCACCTCTGGATCGGTAATCTTCTCCACGGCATCGCGCCGGACCCCCGTATCCCGGTCTCCCGCAGCCACCCTTGCCAAAACGGCTGGGTCGGTGAGTTGCTGCGTGGCGGCCTCGCGGGCGCGAGCGTCTTTGCCCTCCAGAGCCTTCTTGGCGATCTCAGCCTGAGCCGCCAAAGCATCCGCGTCTTGCGCATGCAGGTTGCAGTTGCCCAGCCCGAACACCCCGAGGCACAGGGCGATGGAAATAGAAGTCGCTTGTTTCATAAAACTCATCCTTCTTTTCTGGAGATCATTCAGCAGAACGCCCCTCAATTTCGCATCTGCGGAGGCATCACGCAAGTCTGGTAAATCCCACTGGGAAGTCAAGGCACTCAGGACAAATGCATCAAAAAACAATCTGGAACTCAGGAACTCAGGAAAAAAGAAAGGAAGAATAAACGGTCTTCCATCTGCGAAAAAATCGCGGATTTTTGCCTTTTCTTGAGTTCCTGAGTTCCAGATTCTCTGTCTGCCTCTTCATTAGATGCGTTTGCCCTCTCAAGGCGCTGCATCAGAGTGGACAGACCGCCTCATATCTGGAACATTCCGCCCGTGACCCCGTCCCCCCGTTCCCTCAAGACCGCCGCCTCCCTCGCCGTGCTGGCGGCGCTGCTCGCCTTGGTAACGCTCATCCGCTGCTGGAATGCCCCCGACATCTTCATTTCCGGGAAAACCTTCTTCGTGGACGCCGACTGCTATTCCCGCATGACCCGCGTCCAGCGCGTGCTCGAACGCCCCGGCATCGTCATTCACCTGCACGACTTCGAAAATTGGCCCCAAGGCACCCAACCCCACACCACCGCCCCCTTCGACTATTTGACCGCAGGATTCGCCACCACGCTGCGCCTTTTCACCCGCAACACCCCCGCCGCCCTCGACCTCGCCGGAGCGTGGGTCTCCCCCCTTCTGGGTCTCCTTACAGCGGTGTTGCTATGGTGCTGGTCCGGCTCGCTCGGCGGCAAAAGCCGGTTCGCCATGCTCTTCCTCTTCGCCGTCAGCCCCATCCTCGTCCACGGAACCGTCCTCGGGCGTCCCGACCACCAATCCCTCCTCATCCTCTGCCTGGCGGCAGCGCTGGGCGCGGAAACCATCCTCCTCCAGCGCGCCTCGCGCAACTGGGCCATACTAGGCGGGCTCGCTTGGGGATTGGGCCTCTGGGTCTCCCTCTACGAACCCTTGATTTTGCTTGCCGCCGCCTTTCTGCTCAGCGTGGCGATCCGCCGCAAAGCCTTCTTCGCGCGCGAACGCCTATGGGAAGCAGTCGCCCTGTTCGCCGTCTTGCTCGTGGCCTTCTGCGTGGACGGCTGGCAAGTCTCCGTCCCCGAACCCGTCATCCGCGCCTATTTCCTCAACTGGAGCCGAACCATCGGCGAACTCTCCAACGTCCCCATTTCCGGCCTCTGTAAATGGACCGGCTGGCTGCTCCTCCCCGCACCGCTGCTCCTGGCTTGGCTGGGCTGGAAAAAGCGCGACCCCGCTGCTTGGTTCTGGCTGGGTATGGTCGTATTGCTCGCGGCATTGACCTGCTGGCAGGCCCGCTGTGGTTACTTCCTGGCGCTGGCCTTCGTGATGGCCCTTCCCACCTTGCTCGCCGCAGCCCCGCAGCGCTGGATCGCCCTGACCCTTTTCACCGCGTCGCTCTGGCCGATCCTCCTCGAATGGGATCGCCAAGTCAGCCCGGAGAACACAGCCATCCGCGTCGAACAGCGTCAGGACAACCTGGCCCTCTACGACGTCGCCCAGCAACTCCGCGGTTCCCGCCGTCTGCCCATTCTCGCCCCGTGGTGGCAATCCCCGGCCCTGGCCTACTGGTCCGGCCAGCCCTGCGTGGCGGGCAGTTCCCATGAGAGCCTACCCGGCACCGTGGACGCCTCCCGCTTTTACCTCAGCACCGACCCGGACGAAGCCGAAGCCCTCCTCGTGCGTCGTCGCGTGGCATGCGTCGTGGCCTACGAACCCGACCGCGTGCTCACCGTCTCCACCTCCATCCTGGGCGAACCCGAGCGGCCAAACGCCATGGGCCGGATCCTATACGAACGCCCCCACAGCCCCCCGGCATTCATGGAACTCGTCTATTCCAACGCCGCCTTCCGCCTCTACCTCCGCCCGAACGGCGTGGAATAAGCCGCTTCCAATAACAAGGATTGATCCCCCATGGGGTTGTGATATTCCCAAGAGGCAACCCTCCCTCACAATGCATTCCATCATTCCCGCTCCGGCCTTGTTGTTGCCTGGAAAGGGAGCGTTTGTGGCAGATTCCAGCCTCCGGATTGTCTGCGAGGACCCCGCCTTACAAAAATACGTGCACGCTCTCGCTTCGATTCTGAAAGAGTCCACTGGCCAACAATCCAAACAGGGGAACCTCGGCGGCGGTTCTGACATCGTATTGCGGCTCGATCCGCAGCTTCCCCTCGGCCCGGAAGGTTATGTTTTGGAAAGTTCTCCAGACCGCATCTCCATTACAGGAAATACAGAGCGCGGCGTATTCTACGGACTCCAAACCCTGCGACAACTCCTCCCGCTCCCAACGGAAGTCCCTAGCAATGCCAGCGACGGCCAATGGACGATTCCCTGCCTGACCATCCGTGATGAACCCCGCTTTGCTTGGCGGGGAGCGATGCTCGATTCATCCCGCCATCTGTTTTCGGTGGATGAACTCCAGCGTTTTCTCGATGCGATGGCGCTCCAAAAGCTCAACGTATTCCACTGGCATCTCGCCGACGATCAAGGGTGGCGCCTCGAAATCAAAAAATATCCCAAGCTCACGGAAATCGGGGCCTGGAGAGCGGAATCCCCCCGGCGTGGCGACCGCAATTCAGGCGACGGGCGGCGCTACGGCGGATTTTACACGCAGGAAGAAATCCGTTCCGTGGTCGCTTACGCAGCGGAGCGTTTTATAACCGTGGTGCCGGAGATCGAGCTTCCCGGTCACGCCTCCGCCGCCCTTGCCTCCTATCCGCAATTTGGAAACACCGATGTGCCCGGCTACGCGCCCGAGGTTCAAACCCGCTGGGGAATCCATCCCTACATTTTCGCACCCAAGGAGGAAACCTTCCGGTTTTTGGAAGACATCTTTTCCGAAGTCCTCGCTCTCTTTCCTTCAACCTACATTCATATCGGAGGAGACGAAGCGCCCAAAGACCAGTGGAAGCAATCGAAGATCGCCCAAGCGGTGATCCATAAAGAAGGACTTGCCGATGAATACGCCCTGCAAAGTTGGTTTATCCGCCGGATCGAACGTTTTCTGAATGCTCACGAGCGCCGTCTCATCGGCTGGGATGAAATTCAGGAAGGAGGCCTTTCCCCAACCGCCACGATGATGGTTTGGCGGGACTGGGAGTGGGCGCGTCATGCCTTGCTGCGAGGGAACCCCATCGTCATGTCTCCCTCGACCCATTGCTATCTCGATCACTACCAGGCCGACCCGAAATCCAACGCTGAACCCGAAGCCATTGGCGGATTATTGACTCTCGAACATGCCTATTCCCTAAACCCTATCCCATCGGATGTGACCCCCGCCCAAGAAAAGCTCGTGCTCGGGTTGCAGGGTAATCTGTGGACCGAATACATCCCTGATTTTTCCTCCCTCGGATATATGACCTTCCCCCGGTTGAGCGCGCTGGCTGAAGTCGGCTGGACACCCCTTGCTGGCAAAAATTACGCTGCATTTCGACGCCGCCTTCCGTCTTTGCTCCTCCGGCTCAACCGATTGGGTCTCAACTTCCGGGAGCCCAACTAAGATTGCAGAAATCGCTTTCCGCCGCTGGAATTTGGGACTAATCTCCCCGCCCTTATGTTAAGCGCAGGCATCGTCGGGCTCCCAAACGTCGGCAAATCCACCCTCTTCAACGCCGTCACACGGACGCGCAAAGCACAGGCGGCAAACTACCCCTTTTGCACCATCGACCCCAACCAGGGCGTCGTCGTCGTCCCCGATCCCCGGCTCGCCGTCCTCTCCAAAATCTCCCACTCCAAAAAACTCGTCCCCGCCGTCATTGAATTTGTGGACATTGCCGGTCTCGTCAAAGGCGCCAGTCAGGGAGAAGGCCTCGGTAACCAATTTCTGAGCCACATCCGCGAAGTCAACGCCATCGTTCAGGTCGTCCGCTGCTTTGAAAACGACGATATCCACCACGTCGCCGGAACCATTGATCCCGTCCGCGACATCGAAGTCATCAACACCGAGTTGATCCTCGCCGACATGGCCTCCATCCAGAAACGCGGCGAGCGTCTGCAAAAATCCATCCGCGTTGGCGACAAAACGGCCAAAGCCGAGTGGGCCGTGATTGAGAAACTGATTCCCCATCTCGACGCTGGCAAACCCTCCATCACGCTCGACCTCAGCGATGACGAAAAACGCATCGCCAAAGAGTTCATGATGATGACCATGAAGCCGACCATTTTCGCCTGCAATGTCGCCGAAGCCGACCTCGCGCAGATCGCTGCTGAAATTGACGCCGCGCAGGAACAGGAAGGCGGACTACCCAAAGACCTCGTGGACATGCACCCCTCCACCCGCTTTGTCAAAGCCGTTCAGGACTACGTCCGCACCCACCTCGCCACCGAAGCCGTCGTCATCAGCGCCCAGATTGAGAGCGAACTCATCGACCTTCCCGAAGAAGAAGCGCAGGAATATTTAAAAGACCTTGGCGTCAGCGAAAGCGGCGTCGGTTCCCTCATCCGCGCTGTCTATCACCTCCTCGGCCTGCGCACCTACCTCACTACGGGTGAGCAGGAAACCCGCGCCTGGACCATTCATGAAGGAGACAAAGCCCCCGCCGCAGCCGGAGTGATCCATTCCGACTTCGAACGCGGCTTCATCGCCGCCGAAACCATTGCCTTCGACGACCTCGTCACCCTCGGCTCCTTCGCCAAAGCTCGCGAGGCGGGCAAGCTCCGCATCGAAGGCAAGGAATACACTGTCAAGGACGGCGATGTGATGGAGTTCCGCTTCAACGTGTAGCCTGCCTGAAATATAGGACCGTTATTCAGTCCTCGCTTCGCACCTCGTTAGCAAGCTCCGGCTTGGTAAACGCAATAGTCCGCGAAGCTCCAGCTTCGGAAGCGTGGTTGCAAAAGGCCCCTTCGCAAGGAGGCAACCAGAGCGCCGTTAATGCCCTTGATCGGCAGGCCTGCTACGCGTCCACCGCCGGGGATTCCGCCTTTTTCTTCACCTGCTTGGCCAGGTTTTCACCCGTGCCGCGGCTCCACCACAAAACGATGGGCGAGGCGATGAAGATGGAGGAATAGGTGCCGACAATGATTCCGATCAGGATGGCGAACGCGAAATCCTTCAACGTTGCGCCACCGTAGATGAACAGCGCCGCCACGGAGAGGAACGTCAGGCCGGAAGTAATCAGCGTCCGCGAGAGCGTCTCATTGATCGAGGCGTTCATGATGTCCTGGATCGAACCCTTGCGCCCGCTGTGCAGACCTTCACGAATACGGTCATAGACCACAATCGTGTCATTAATGGAATAACCAGCAATAGTCAGGATCGCTCCCACCATGACGAGCGACAACTCATGGCCCGCCAGCGCAAACACGCCGATGGTAATGATCACGTCGTGCAGCAGCGCCACCACCGCGCCGACCGCAAATGAAAGCTCAAAGCGCACCGTCACGTAAATCAGAATGGCGAGAATGCCCATCCCGAGCGCGATGGCGGAATTGCGCGCTAACTCGCCGCCAACCAAAGTCCCCACGCTGTCGCGCTTGAACTCGGAGAAACCGGCATCCGGCATCGTCTTGAAAAGCTTCTCTTCGATCTGCGGCGCGGTGTCCTTCGGACTGCGGATCGTGATGTAATAGTTGTTGCTTGCGCGGTCATACTCCTTCTGGATGACCGGCACAAAACCGATGTTTTCCAGCGCGCCACGCACCTGATGTTCCGTCACATCCGCCTTCGCGTGGAGCATCAGGAGATCGCCTCCGCGGAAGTCGATGCCGAAGTTCTTCTCGCCCCGGTGAATGAACCCGCCGATGCTGATGAAGATCACCGCGAGGGAGATCGAAATCCAAAGACGCCGCTTCCCGAGGAAGTCGATGTTCATCTTGTCGGAGATGAGATGGTGCATCTTGATCTTCTGGAGACCGAAGTTGCTGAGCGCCCAATCAAAGCAGTTGCGCCCCACAATCATTGCCGTGAAGACCGACGCAATCACACCCACGATCAGCGTAATCGCAAAGCCCTTCACAGGCCCCGCTGCGTAACAGAAGAGAATGGCCGCCGTAATCAGCGTGGTGGCGTTGGCATCGAAAATGACCGTGAACGCCTTGGCGTAAGCTCCTTGGATCGCTGCCGGGAGCGATTTGCCCGCCGTGAGTTCCTCGCGCAACCGCTCGAAAATCAGCACGTTGGCGTCCACCGCGAGACCGATCGTGAGAATAATGCCCGCGATGCCCGGCAGTGTCAGGACGAAATGGAACATACCCATGATCCCCAGCAGGATGGCCACGTTGACTAATAGGGCCAAGATAGCGATCAACCCGGCCAGCCGGTAATAAAATGCCACCACTACCAGCACCAGCGCCAGACCGCCCAGCCCGGCATAAATGCCGCTCTTGATGGAGTCTTCGCCCAGTGTGCTGGAAGCGCTGCGGGTTTCTTCGATGCTCACCGGCACCGCCAGCGGATTTTCAAGCACGCTGGCCAGGTTCGCGGCCTCCGTCTGCGTGAAACTGCCGGTAATGGAAGCGTGTCCGCCGTAAATTGCCGTCCGAATTACCGGAGCGCTTTGCACCTTGCCGTCCAGAATAATGGCGAAACGCTCGCCGACGTGTGCTGACGTCAACTTAGCAAAAAGATCCGCACCTTCCGAAGAAAACTGCAAGTCCACGCCATACCCTTCCTGACCGTAGAAAGGGCGGCCCCCGGTCACAAACTTGCCTTCGAGGTCCGTCTTGATCTTCACCAGCAACTGAGTCTTTGTCTCCCGGCCTTCGCGGCTGATCGTCTCGTCCTCAAGGCGATAGCCTGGAGGAATCGGAGCCTGCCCGGCTTGGATGGCCTGAATGATCTGATCGTTCTGCGGATGCACGAGCCGGAACTCCAACTTCGCGACCTTCCGCAACTGCTCCTTGGCCTCCTCAATCTGCGCTGCGTCCAAGCCCGGAATTTGAACCAAAATCCGATCTTGTCCTTCCGGCGTGATGACCGGCTCGCTAACGCCGTATTTGTCCACCCGCTTGCGGATCACCTCCACAGCTTGATCCAACATCTGCTTGGTGACCAGCCGGGGCGCGTCTTTTAACTCCTCGGGCTGCTTAAGCTGAATCAGGAACGAAGTGCCCCCCTGCAAGTCGAGCCCCAGATTGATTTTCGGCTTGTATTTGAATTCCCGGGGTTTAAGCAATTCCGGCGTATTCGTCGCCGTTTTGATTTCCGGCACGACTTGGCCTCCCTTGTCGGTGACCTCTACCTTCTCCGGCCAGAACGACTCCACGCAGATCGTCAGGATTAGCAGCGTAAGCACCGTGCCGAGAATCCGGCGGCGCAGCGCGTAATCAGTCGCGAAATACCAAAAGAACAGGATTAAGGCGAGGAGACCGGCAAGAAATGTCAGGGTAGCACTCATTGGGACAAATAGGATATTGGGAAAAACCCGCAGATGGGGAGGGGAGTTAAGGGGGAGGGGAAAATCTTAGGCTTCGGGAGTAGTAGGCTTGATGACCATCGCAATGGCGGACTTATCGAACTCAATCTTCACGTTGTCGGCTACTTTCACCAGAACCGTGGTTTCTTTTAAGTTGGCCACAATCCCGTAGATGCCGCTGTTCATCACCACTTTATCGCCGGTTTTCACCGCAGAGAGCAGAGCCGCCTTCTCTTTGGCTTGCTTCTGCTGGGGTCGGATAAGCAGGAAATAAAAAATGGCCCCCATGGAGACGATCATGAGGATATTATTCATACCGAAGGATGCTTGCCCATCGGTGCCGGCAGCCAGGGTGACAAAAAGGTGGTCGATCATAAAATGGTTTGATTTCTCTCTTAATAGATCCGAATTGCCGGAAAAAAGAGACGTAACTTACGCAAGGAATAGGCGGTTCGTCCATGGATTTCTTGGCAAAGCCTCCCGTAACCTCTCAAAACTCCCCCCTTCCTGCATGTTCTTCGTGTCCTCTGTGGTGGATTTACCCTTCATCAGCAGGCATACGGATCGCGCAAATTCCCAAACGCCCCACCAAACCACCCCAGCAAATCCGTCGCCGCGAGCGATTCCTGGCTCGCCCCCGCGCGCGTAATCGCCAGTTCCGCCGCCCGCCCGCAAACCCACGCCCCCACCCGCGCCGCATCAAAAAGCGCAAGCCCCTGACCCGCCAGCGCCGCGCACGTCCCCGTCAGCACATCCCCCATGCCCCCCGACGCCATCCCCGGATGCCCCGTCGTGTTGTAAGAAACCCGCAACCCGCCCGCACCCCGTTCCGCCACCAGCGTGCGCGAACCCTTCAGCAACAGCGTCACCGGCGAAAGACTCTCCCTTTGCAAAAACCGTTCCGCCGTCTCCCGGCGCGAAAGCGTTGCCGACTCCGCGAAAAGCCGCCGCATCTCCCCCGGATGCGGCGTCAGCAAACGCGGCCCCGCAGCCCGGCGTAGCGTATCCAGATTCCCCGCCAGCAAATTCAGCGCATCGGCATCCACGATCATCGGCCCCTTGAAAAATTCCGTCACCGCCAGCACATCCGGTCCCTCGCCAACGCCCAACCCCGGCCCAATCGCCAGCACATCCAACGGACGCTCCAGCACCGCCAGATAACAATCCACCGGCGTCACCATCACCTCCGGCATCGCTGCCGCCGCCACGATGTCATAAATATCCGGCGTCACAAAAAGCGAAACCAACCCCACCCCTGCCCGCACCGCCGCGTTCGCTGCCATAACAGCCGCCCCCGTGAACCCGCGCGACCCAGCCACGATCCCCACCCGCCCGCAATCCCCCTTGTGCGTGCTAAACCGTCTTGGCTGCAACAGCCCAGCCAAACTCTGCGGCGTCGCCCCCGTCTCCGTGCGCCCCTCCGCCTGAGCCGTTAGTTCCTCTAACTGCAACACCGCCAGCCGACCCACAAAATCCAGCGCCGCGTCCACCAGCAACCCCCGTTTCGCCAACCCCACGCAAAGCGTGAAATCCGCCCTCACAGCATCCGGTCCGGCTTCGCCCGAATCCCCATCGAGCCCCGTCGGCAAATCCAGCGCGAAAATCGTCGCACTCTCCTTCCGCCGGAGCCGATTGATTTCGATTACAGCCTCACGGATCGCTCCCCTTAACTCCCCCTTCGCCCCAATCCCCAACAGCCCATCGAGCGCAATCTGCGCCCCCGAATCCCTAAAATTCAAAGCCCCAACATGCTCCGATTCTCGCGCCGCAAGAAACGCCTCCAGCTTCCTCCGCGTCAACGGCGCCAGCGCCTCCCGTGGAAAAACCTCCCGCAAATCCACCCTCCATCCCGCCGCCGCCAAATACCGCGCGGCCACCAGCGCATCTCCGCCATTATGCCCCTTACCAAAAAAGACCCGGCACCTGCCCGGCGCGGGGAAAAACTGCCTCACCGCGCGCGCCATCAGCGCCCCGGCCTTCTCCATCAACGCCTCCGCCGAAACCCCGTCAGCAAACGCCCGCTCCTCAATCCGCCTCATCTCCTCGCAAGTTACGATCATGCAAGGAATTCAACCACCAAACCGCGCGCAGTCCAAGAGCAGAGATAGTAATCCTTGTGAACCTACTCCTTGGGAATCTGCACTGGCTTGTCGGACAACTTATTGGGAGTTTTTCCTACCTTGCCTGCAGCCTCGGTATCGATCTGCAATTCGCCTCCCATCACCGTCACCATTCCCGCCGCGTCACGGTGCAAAGTGGGCCGCACTTTGGTAGAATGATAATTGTTCTGCACAAGCAGCTCCCCATTGGTTCCCACATGGGAATAGAGATACGTCTTCGGCCCGGCCACCTGCAAAATATGCAGCGTGTTTTGAATATCGGTCTGCGTCTCAGGCTCCTGCCCCGCGATTACGCGTCCGAGCGACATCGTAGCGTAAACAGTTCCGGCATCCAGATCCTCCACCCGCAGATAAAGGTAGGAATACTCCGACTGGCGGAAGGAAAGCAGCGAAAACTTCCGGGTGCTACCCGCTCCTTGGGCGCCATCGGGAACACCCACTGTTTGCTGCCATACCGTCTTACCTTCGCTCAGCTCAATGTTCACCGCCTGCGATTGGTAATACTTGTCCAGCGCCGCGAAATAGATCGTGGCGCGCATACGGAACATTCCCAGTTCCCGCACGGGATAGAGCGCATTCAAAATCACACTCCGCTTCACGGTTTCTCCTACCGGAATCGTCAGCGGGGGAAGCTGATAATTCGGGTCGAGTGGCGGCACGATCTGGCCGTCAGTCCGGTTGATCTGGAATCCGAACCAGCTTTGCGTAGGCGAATCCGCCAGTGTCACATCGCGCCCGGCAAGGTTCTTTATCGTCACCGTGGCGATGATCGGCTCATAAAGCATGAGAAAGTGTCGCTTGATTTCCAGCCCCACTTGCAATTGAGCGTGAAGCGGTTGAACGCAGGCCAGGAAGAAAGCGAGGAAAAAGAGGGAACGGCGCATGGGAGTTGTTTCTAGATACGCCCAATTCGGCGTGGAGCCAGTCGTTTTTTAAATTATTTACCGTCTTACTTATTGGGCGGCGTATCCGAGACGCAGCGGAAGCCGAGGGATTTAGCCTGAGTGTTGGAATCCACAGCGACCCGCTTCGTCAGCGTCGCTTCAGGGGTATGGAACGAACCGCCGCGAGCCACGTAATTGCGCGACGCATCGCAGGAACTGGTCCACTCGGCCACATTTCCGAGCATCCCGACCACGCCGTAAGGGCTCAAATCCCCCTTCATCTCGTCCACGGGATTCCACCAGAAATAGCCATCCACGGTTCCCTTGGAATCCGGGCCGGGCTGTTCAATATAATCTTGGCCCAGGTTCACCTTTTTCGGGTCAAAGGTATTACCCCAGGGGTAAAGCCGACCATCGGTGCCGCGCGCCGCCTTTTCCCATTCCTGCTCGGTTGGGAGACGCTTTCCAGCCCATTTTGCGTAGGCATAGGCATCCCAGTAATCGACATCGAAGATCGGGCAGTTCAGGTCGATCGGTACAAACCGGGCCGGTTTCTCGATTTTCGCCCGTCCATACCAAATTTCCCAGGTTTTTTTGTTCACTCCAGGGATGTGGTTGGACTTGGCCCTCGGCTGCTCCGGGGAATCATACTGGGTAGTTGGATTCAATTCCAACTCCTTGAGGAACTTGGCATATTCACCGATCGTGACTTCGTATTTATCAATCCAGAACTCGCCCGTTGTGGCTTTCTGTCCCTCTTGGTAAATAAACTCGCCAGCGGGAACCTTCACCATTCCGCTCAAATCCCGCTCATTGCCCCAGATCAAACGCTTAACGCCCCAACCCACTAGGCAGAAGCTGATTACCGTGATGGCAATTATCATCCTCAGCGAGCGTTTCTGCTCCTCCTTGTTCTTTTCCACGGCCCGGATTGCTGCCTGTTGATGCGCGGTGATCTTCACGGCATCCGCCGGAATCACCTTGGGAACCAGTGCGGTGATCGCCGCCAAAACTGCCTCCCAAGTTGAAAAGCCACCCGCTTTTCCCATGCCCATTTGAATGAGGAGCTTTTGCAGGCCGGGATCTGCGGCAGTCCCCTTGGGCAGCAGCGCTGTGATGGCGACGGAAAGCGTCGCGGCGTCCTTGGCGACATCCTCGCATCCTTCGCCCTGCAGAACGGCCAGATTGGCAAGATGAGGCTCCCTGTTCTTATCCAGCAGAATTTGGTTCGCCTCCAGAGCCGCGTGGGGAATCTTCTGCTTGTCTAGGTAAGCCAGCCCCTCCACCGCGACCTTCGCAAGCTGCAACGCCGTTTTGTCATCAATCTTCGCCTGCTTCGCCTTCAAATTGGCGAGATGATCGCCATCCACATATTCTGACGTGAAATAAAAATGTCCACCGGCCTCGCCCGCTTCAAACACGGAAATGATAACCGGGTGTTTCACCGCTGCCTTGGCCTGGGCGATGGAGAGAAAATGTTTCCTGACTTCGGCCTCGCCCGCATTTTTCGTCAATACCTTCATCGCCACCGGCCGCGACATGCTTGTCTGATTCGCCAGATAAACCACGCCCCACTCATCCTCACCAAGCTTTTGGTGGATGGTGTAATTGCCAATTCTGGTATTCAGCAACGCATCAGCTTGAGACGCAGCAGGGGTAGGGGAGGGAGGAACCGGAACCGGAGCTACGATTGGCTTAATGGTCACCGGGGAAGGAACAGGAACCACAGGCGCTGGAGTCACAATGGGCTTCACGGGAACCACGGGCTTAGGCACAGCTACTGGGGCAGGTGTCGCAACCGGAGTCGCTATGGGAGCAGGTGTTGCCACAGGAACCGCCACGGGATGAGGCACCGCTACTGGTACGGGTGTCGCTACCGGTCTCGCTACGGGAGCAGGCGTCGCCACAGGAACCGCCACGGGATGAGGCACCGCTACCGGCGCAGGTGTCGCAACCGGTCTCGCTACGGGAACAGGCGTTGCCACAGGAACCACCACAGGCTTGGGTGCAGCTACCGGAGCAGGAGTAGCAACCGGTGTCGCTACGGGAACAGCCACCGGAGTAGCCACAGGCGCGGGTATTACTTCAATGAGTTTGGGAATCGTGGCTTCCACCTTGGCGATTACCTCTAGAAAAGCATCCGCCGTGAACGGCTTTGCAAGCACCTCGCACCCAATCGTATAAAGCGCGTAGTCGCTCAAATCATACCCCGAAATAAAAACCGTCTTCATCTCCGGATAGCTCGCCTGAAGCTGCTGGCGGATCGTGAACCCATCCATCGGGTCCATCACCACATCCGTAATCAAAAGATCAACCCCTTGCATGGCCCCCGCGTTTGCAATCGCTTCTGCGCCGTTAAGGCAGGCAGTCACCTGGTCATCGGAGCGACCTTTCAGCATGGCCACCAACGCTTGGATTACGTTGGAATCGTCGTCAACTAATAGGATTTTCATCGCGGTAAATCGGCAGAAGGGAGGGAGGCGGGGGGGATAAACTGATTCAATAACTTTACAGGATCGGCGAACTTCGCGTCGAGCATCCCTTTATAGTAAACTCGCACGCTATATCCAAAATAATTCCGCCGTTCGCGCGGAGCTTTCGGATTGAATTCCGGCTGGGAGTATTCCACCTCCAGAACTTCGGGATCGGGCGAAGACCAGTCCACCGGCAGCACATCGCCCGAAGCGGTGGTGCGGTGCGTCCACGACGAAACGACGTTGGCGTTGGTCTCCACCAGCGTGCCGTCCTTGAGCTGATCGTAAAAAAAGACCTGGATCACCGCCTCGCGCGGCTCCACATGACTGCCCGGTCGGGCTTGGATCGGCACGCGCAGCTTCAATCGCCGTAACGGCTGGCTGTTTCCGGTGTCATCCGTCGTTCCCACATTCCCGAGCGTCAGCACAGGACGCGTTTCCGGCGGCGTATCCGCGGTGGGCATCCCCCCAGTGAGCGAGCGCGTGGCGGGCATTTCCTCCGGCGTCGGGTCCGGCAATTGTAGCATGCGCAACTTCGCTTCCGCAGCGGCGTAATAAATCCCTGCCTTCTCTCCCATCTCATAAATCCGCCGCCATTGCTCCATCGCCTTATCCGTCAGCCCCATCTTTTCATACGTGATCCCCATTTCGGAAATAATGGGGGCGTAATTCAAATAAATCCCCTGTGCCTCGCGCAACCGCACCATCGCCGTGCCCATGTCCCCGCGTTCCCGTAGCGTCCGGGCGAGGTTGATCAAATTGGCAACCCGCGACGCCGGAGTCACCGGTGCGGACGGAGGCGTCGGTTTGGCCAGCCCCGCCAGCAGCGATTTTTCTGCGGCCTCCGCCAGAAGCCGCTTCTCCTCGGCCTGCATCGGGGCAACGGCGGGAGCCGAAGCCGTCGTCACCGTCAGCGGTTTCGTCGGAGAACGGAAAAAAAGATACCATGCTAGAACGCCAGATTCCCCCACGGCCACCACGCCGAGGAGCGTCATGGCGACCAAAAAAGTCCGGCTTGCGGACAGTCTGGGCAGGGGCGGAACAGAGGGCATAATGGGAGGAGGGTAGAAGCTAGGTGGGCGATTCCCCTCTGTCAACGAAGCAGAGAGCTTGATTCTCTCTCTCATTTGCCTTACGGGCATAGGGGAATGTTCTCCCCCCGTCTTATACTTTGCCTATTTTTGGCGACCGCCTCTGTCGCTCTGAGTGCCAATCCGCCTCAACCTGCTGCTACCCGCACCCTCCATCTCACCCTGCGCAAAGCCATCGCGCTCGCCATTGAAAACAACCTCGCCATCAAAGTGGGCGAGTTCGACCCGGACATCGCCGACGCCCGCATCACCGCCGAACTCGGCGCATTCGATCCCGCCCTGAACATCAGCGCCACGCACAACGTGGACAACTCCACCAACACCGAAATCCAGACCGGCAATTTCGGCATCGGGGTGGGGGGCAAAACTCTTTACGGCTCTAATTACCAGATCGGCCTCACCAATGCCGCCACCCGCTACGATCGCTACTCCACTGGCGCGCAACTCTCCCTCTCCCAGCCGCTCCTGCGCGGATTCGGCTCCGACGTCAACCTCGCCTCCCTGCGCATCGCCCGCAACAACCGCCAACTCAGCGAATGGCAGTTCAAACAGGAAATCATCGATGTCGTCACGCAGACGGTTTACATCTACAACGATCTCTACTCCGCCCTGCGCAACTACGATGCCGCCAAACGCTCCCGCGACCTCGCCCTCCAACTCTGCAAGGAAGAGCAGGCGCGGACGGATATCGGCGTCAAAATCGAGCTCGATGTCGTTACCGCCCAGGCCGACGCCGCCAGCCGCGAGGAAGCCGTCATCCTTGCCAAAAACGACATCGCAAACAACGAGCGCTACCTCAAACAATTGGTGACTTCCGATACCAAGACCCTCCTCGAAACCCGCGTCGAAATCGAGCCGCCTCCCACCGCCGTCATCGGCAAGGTGGACCTCCAAAGTGGACTGCGTGAAGCCCTGCAAGGGCGACCGGACTACCAGGAGGCGCTCGTCTCCCTTCAAACCCGCCACATCAACGTCGTCACCGCCCGCAATGACTTCCTCCCCCGGCTTGACCTCGTCGGCAGCCTCAACCTCCTCGGGCTCGACTCCAGCGACATCGCCGACAGTCTCCGCTTCCTCAACAACAGCACGCGCAACCCTGCAAGCTGGAGCGTCGGCGCCCTCTTCAGCCTGCCCATCCCCAACCGCACCGCCAAAGGCCAGCTCAAAGCCGTGCGCCTGCTCGATGCCCAGGCCCTCGTCGCCCTCAAACAACTTGAACAGACCCTCATCGTGAACGTAGCCTTCGCTGCTGGACAAATCGACACCGCCCACCAACGCATCGGAGCCACCCAGGAAGCCCTCCGCTTCGCCAAAGAAAGCCTCTCCGCTGGCGAAAAACGTCACAATGCAGGCAGCGCCACCACTTTTGAAGTCCTGCAACTCCAGAAAGCCATGACCGATGCCGAAGCCGCCCTCATCAAGGCGGAAGCCGACTACCGCAAAGCCGTCTCCGAATACGATCGCCAAACCGGCGTAACCCTCCTCCGCAACGCCATCACCGTCACTCCGTAGCCTTCGCTACAAAGAGGCACTGCAAAACATTGCGTGCCATTTCCCCCATCTCGTTCCCAAGCAACTTGGGACCGCACTTTCTCGCGAAGTTGCACTTTGCTACTCCAGCCCCCGGCTCCAATCTTGTTCCCTCGTGCCCAAACTCCCTTTGGGCACGCCCCTGTCCCGGCAACTCCATTGCCGCTACCAGAGAGTTGGTTATCCAGTAGCTAAAAATGCGGAAAACATACAATACTATGAAGGAAGCTCTTCCACGACGATCCGCGCTCCTTCCACGGCGACGACCCGTACCCGCGCACCGGGGTCCACGAATTGCCCCCCGGTGATCACATCGTGGAGTGCGTGGCCGAACTCCGCCTTGCCGCTAGGCCGCAGGATGGTGCGCGCGACGCCTTCCGCTCCCACCGGTAGCTGGGTGAACTCGCTTTTTTGCGGAGAAAGAGATGGCCCAGCCGGATTGTGGGCGGAGAGCACCAAGCCATGAAAAAACGGGGTTTTGGGAAGGTATTTCGCCAGGAAATAAATAAAAATCGTCGCCAGCCCGACGGCTGCCGCCAGGTTGAGGAGAGGCCTGAACAAGGCGCTGGCATCCGGCATAAGCGGGGAACCGGGATAACGGTCCACCATGGCCCAGACGAGCGAGGTCGCCATGAGCGCCGCCCCCAGCAGACCGGGCAGAATCGTTCCAGGATGAATTAACAGTTCGCTTAAGACCAGTGCCAGTCCAATAAGGAACAACACCGGCGCCTCCCACCCGGCGAGCCCGGCGATGTAGTGCCCCATAAAGAAAATGCCAAAGCAAACAGCGGATAGAATCCCCGCCAGGGCCAATCCCGGCATCTTGATTTCCAGATACGCGCCGAGGATTCCACCCAGCAGAAACAACGGGGAGAGTGCAGTGATCCAAAAGGCCAGAACTTCAAACCCGGTCGGCTCCACATGGCGCACGACTCCTTCGAGCTTCGCCTGCTTGAGCAGGTCGCCCACGGAAGAGGCAATTCCCTCTGCCAGCACAGGTTTCCCGGCGATGCGCTTCACAGCCTCCTGCGCACTCAAAGTCAGCACAGAACCTTTCTCATGGATCGTCTGCCCGCCGATCACCACCCCTTTGTTCTTGTTAATGAACGCCTCGGCAATCTCGGGATTGTGCCCATTATTTTCCGCTACGCTGGCAAAATAGCTGGAGAGAAAGGAAACCTGTTTGTCCTTGAGCGTCTCGGTAAGGTCCTGCCCCGTGGCGGTCACGGGAGCCGCCGCGCCAATCGCGCTGACGGGAGCCATGTAAATTTCGTGGGTCGAAACTGCGATCAACGCTCCAGCCGATCCCGCATTCGGGTTGATGTAAGCCAGCGTGCGCCGTTTGGATTGGGCAAGCGCCTTTTGCATCGCCACACAGGCATCCAACTCGCCGCCATAAGTGTCCATATCCAGGATGACGGCCTGAGCACTCGCCCGTTCGGCTTCCTTGAGCGCCCGGCGCAGAAAGAAAAAGCGGGCCTGGGAAATTTCCCCCTTGATGGGAATCACCACCACCTCGGACGCCCGAGCCGTGGCGGTTCCCGCCATCCATCCCGCAAACACCAGCATCCCCGCCAACATCGCGCGAAGCAAAGCCTTCATATAGCATGAAAATGTCGGCATTTTGCCCCAAGAGCACAAGCAAATTGCCAGAGAGATGGCACTAAAATACCCCGTCATCCAAATTCTTCTTGAATCTGATCTTGAACTCTTGCGGAAAAAGTGGGAAACCTCTTCCCTCTATGAAACACATTATCCTCGCCGTGGCTTTTGCCGCGATCACCCTCAGCGCTTGCTCGCACAAACCCGCACCCGCTCCTGTGGACGCGAAGGTCGTCAAGACCTGCAAAACCTGCAAGAAGGCCAAATAATAAACCAGTAGGCGGTTGCCGCAGTTAACGTGGCAAAACGTCTGCCAGAACGGGAGCTGCTTCCTTCGGGAGGTCAGCTCCCGTTTTGTTTTTGGTGAGCCCTCGCTCACATTCAACACCAAATGCTCTAGCTAGCCGCCACGATTAGCTTTCCATATAGCGCGTCGAGCGATTCCGCCATCACGCGCACGTTGCCGAGCACCGGCATGAAATTGTTGTCTCCCTCCCAGCGTGGGACGATGTGCAGGTGGAGATGATCTGCCACTCCGGCCCCGGCGGCCTTGCCCAAATTCAGCCCCACGTTGAAGCCCTCCGCTCGCACCACCGCGCGGAGAAGCTTTTGCGCAAACGCTGCTTGATCCCACAGCTCCGCCGCTTCTCCCGGCGTCAGGTCCGCAATATCGGCCACTTTCCGGTAAGGCACCGCCATCAGATGCCCCACCGTGTAGGGGTAGCGGTTCATGATGAGAAAGGTGTCCTTCAACCGGCGCACCACGAGATGCGCGCGGTCGTCGCTGGATTGCGCCGCTTCAGAAAGGAAATCGTGCGATTTATCGATGGAAAAATACTCCACGCGCCAAGGCGCCCAGAGCGCTTGCAGGGATTCGGGAAATGCCATGCGGGCATTACATACTCACGCGGCGGGAAAGGCAAAAGAATCTCACGCGGAGGCGCAAAGAGCGAAGCGACTTTGCGCCCCTCTCGTTCCCAAACTCCATTTGGGAACGCACTTGTCCCCGCAACTCCATTGCGCAGTAGGGGTCTCCTACCGCCAAGCATCACACCGCATTACCGGCAGCGCCCCATTGCTCCACTCATGCGCCAAAGAATACCGCCAATCCTCCGGCGCAGCCACCATGCCGCGCTTGACCGGGTTATTATGCAAATACTCCAACTTCTGCAACATCATCGCATCGCCCAAGATCACCTCTGGATGAACACCCTCCTGCCAGACCTGATGCGCGCTTGTGGATTTGTGCGCCGCTCGATAATAGGCCAGTTGGTTTAGTAGCCAATCGCGCCCCTCGGCGCGGATTTGTTCCAGCAAAACGCGCGAGGTGAAGCGCTTCAAGTCCCGGAGGGTGTTGGCAAGCTCCTGCCCGGCAACGATGGCATGAAAGTGGTTATCCAGAATGACCCAGGCATGAATGCGTAAGCCCTTGTGTTCGCGGCAATGCTCAAAGGAGCAGACGAGGATGTCACAACAAGCCGACGAAGTAAAAACAGGAAGCCACTCAACAACAGTCGAGGTCACAAAATGCGCGTGATCGGGTTCAAGAATGCGGTAGCGCGTGCGTATGGCATGATATTGCCGCAATGGAGTTGCGCCCGCAAGTGCGTTCTCAAATGGAGTTTGGGAACGAGAGAAAATGCAAAACTTGCACGGTCTCTGGTAATCGGCCATTATCACCACTCATGGATCAAAAAAAACGCTACAACTTGGCGCTAGTTTCGTATTGGTCTTTATTCATTATTGCTCCTGCTGTTAGCTTATTTTTTCTCATCGGTCCTTCGACCTCGAATGCTGGTATTTGTTTTGGAGTCGGCTTCGTTTTGGTCCTTATTGGGGAGCATTGCTTTTGTCCTTGGAAGCGTTTATGGGGTGTAAATCCAGGCTGATTATGCGTGAGTTTCTCTACCCCTTCGAATCCGCTGACAGATCAAATAACACCGCTGCCTGATTCTGCTGGATGAAGTAGTTCATCGTCCACGAACTCGGGAAGAGCACCACGGGTTGCTCATCCGCGTCATAGGCGATGCGGCTGCCGGTGGGCATTTTGAGTTCTTTCAACTGCTCGGGGGTTGTCCCGGCTTTGAGCCATTTCACGATCTCCCAGGGCACCGATTCCAGGCGCGATGCCGCGCCGTATTCGGCTTCCAGGCGGTATTGCACCACCTCGAATTGCAGCGGCCCCACTGCTGCCAGCAGCGGGATTTTCTGATCCGAATCGCGCAGGTAAAACACCTGGATTACGCCCTCTTGCAAAAGCTGCTCCAACCCTTGTCGGAACTGTTTGTATTTGCCGGGGTTCGGGTTCTGCAAATACGCGAAGCACTCCGGCGCGAACCTCGGGATTTCATGGAACACCACGGCGGCGTCCTCGGTGAGCGTGTCGCCGATGCCGAACTCCGAGTGGCCCACCATGCCCACAATGTCCCCGGCGTATGCCTCGTCCACCGTCTCGCGTTCCTGGCCGAACAGCTTGTGTGAACTGGAGAGCCGCACCTTTTTGCCCGTCTGCGCGTGCGTCACTGTCATGTCGCGCTCGAACTTGCCGGAGCAGACCCGCACGAACGCAATCCGGTCGCGGTGCTTCGGGTCCATATTCGCCTGAATTTTGAACACGAATCCCGAGAACGTAGGATCGTGCGGCTGCACCAGCCGGGACTCCGAGCGGCGAGGGGAGGGGGGCGACGATTTCGCCAAAAAGGCATCGAGCAACAACTGCACGCCGAAGTTATTCATGGCGCTGCCGAAAAACACGGGCGTCAACTCGCCCGCCAGCACGGCCTCGGCGGAATACTCTTTACCCGCCAGTTCCAGCATCTCCAGTTCCTCCACAAAGCGGGCGTAATCCGCCGGGTCCACCTGCTCGCGCACGAGAGGTTCCTCCACGCTCGTCACCGTCACTGGCGCGCGGTAGGCCCCCATCTTCGTGCGCTCGAAAAGGTGCAACTCCTTCGTCAGTCGGTCATAGACACCCTTGAAGCCGAACCCGGTGCCGAGCGGCCAGTTCATGGGGAACGCGCCGATGCCCAGCACGCTTTCCAACTCGTCCACGAGCGCGATGGGATCGCGCGTCGGGCGGTCCACCTTGTTCATGAACGTGAAAATCGGCACCCCGCGGCGGCGGCAGACCTCAAAGAGTTTGCGCGTCTGGCTCTCGATGCCCTTGCCCGCGTCGATCACCATCACCACGGCGTCCACTGCCGTCAGCACGCGGTAGGTGTCCTCGGAGAAATCCTTGTGGCCGGGCGTGTCCAGCAGGTTCACCCGGTAGCCGTCGTAGTCGAATTGCAGCACCGTGGAGCTGACCGAGATGCCGCGTTTGCGTTCCAGTTCCATCCAGTCGCTGGTCGCCGCGCGCTGGCTCTTGCGGGCTGTCACCGAGCCCGCAAGCTGCACCGCGCCGCCGTAAAGCAGCAGCTTCTCGGTGAGCGTCGTTTTGCCCGCGTCCGGGTGGGAAATAATGGCGAACGTGCGCCGTCTGGAAATCTCAGCTTGCATGGATGGATCAGAAAGAAGGGGGCGGAGTCTCGGCCAAAAGCGCCGTCTGCGCAAGAGAAGACGCGTTTTCATGCCCTGTGTCTTCTTCACAGTTGCCCAAACCGTCCCGACACATTAAACAAATCCCCCGCCTAAAAATTTTCCGATGAAATCCACAAAACTCGAAGAAGCCCGTTTTCTCGCCGTCCTCCAGCGCATCCTGCCCAAGACCATCTTGGACCCGCATTTGGCCAACGCCGTTTACGAGCAGGTACTCAACGAAATGCGCCTCTTCAAGAGCCTCGATTCCTTTGAAAAATTCTGCGAGAAGGGATCGCTGCCCGATGCCGAACCGGCTACCGTCGCTGAGTTCCAGAGCCAGCTTGCAGGCAACTTCGGGGCGGAAAACGTCGTCGTCACTGCGCAGGAAGACGGGGCGGCGGTCGCGGTGGAAATTGCGCTGCCCGACCACATCGTCAATACGCTGGTCAAAGTCGTCGCTCCCGGCACCGAGGAGGAGGAAACCGAGGCTCCCTATGTCCCGTTCCCTGTTGCACTGCCCGAGGACCCGGAACTCGTCTGGCTGCTCGCCCGGCGTGAAAACCTCGGTCCCGACGAAGCCGTCCGGGCGATGGCCAACATCCAGGAGGAATTCTGGGCCACGAAAAAAGGGCAGCAACTCCAGCGCGAAGGCGTGGAGAAAAGTTTCGCCGAATTTCTCATCAACGTCCCGGCCGCTCCGTTGGCCGAAAGCGGCATCAAGCGTTACCACAAAGACCCCGAAACGCTCAAGAAACTCCACCTCATCCCCACCGTTGCGGCGAAGGTTTAGGGGAATGCGGCTTTCTCAGAGTCCCTCGGGATGCCGGATGACGCAGCCATTTGCCGGGCGGCTCGCCGTGGTCCAATGCGGCCCCTTGGCCCCGGCCCCGTAGCCGGTGTCGAACCGCAGTCCGGCCACCACCAGAAACACATGTCCCTTGCGGGCATAGACGCTGATCCAGTCGCCCTTGCCGTGATCGCCGTAGCGGCGGAATGTCGTGGAAGTGAGCGTATCGTTGAGCAACCCGGCCTTGCGCAGCACGAAGGAGGCCGACCCGGAGCAATCGTAGGCCGAATCGTGCAACTGGCCGTGCCCGCCGCCGCGCCGATAAGGCAGGCCCGCAATCTGGTTGCCCGCTTCAATGGCAGCCTTTACTTTCGCTGGAGCGGCAGCGGGAACCACGGCGTAGCCCCGGTGAACGACCGCCGTTTTGCCGGGGACATAGGTGTAATGATAAGGAGCGGGACTGCTGCAACCGGTCAAAACCGCCATCGCAGCCAGAGCGCTAAGAGCGAAAAAAGAAAATCGGGAAAAAGGCATCCGCGAATATTACGAAAAACGAACGCGGCGCAACAAGCCGAAGTGAAAAAAATCTACTATTTCCCCGCCAACCCCACCATCAGCGTCATCGGTTTCCTGTAGGGTTCTGATTTCAATTTGAGTTCCACGCCGCCCGGCACGTCCCGCATTTCGATAGGACCGCCGTCATAAGGATCGCGCAATTTAGCAAGCTCTCCGCACACGCTGCTGGGATTGTGGATTTGGGCATCAAGAGCGGTTCGCAAAACTGTCCATGCGGCCTCCGTTTGAACCTCTTTAAGCCTCGTTGGCACAATGGAGGGCAACGCGAGACACGACCAGATGTCCAGAAACGGCTTTTGAAGCGGCTCTTTTTTGAGATTTTTTTCAAATGCCTCGATATTCGATCTGGCTTCGACATAAGGCATTCCCATTAATTTTTCAAGTTCATGGCTCTTTTGTTTATATTTATGCACAGTGAAGAGATAGAGCGTGGGTGATGCTGCGATTATACTTTTTGCAAGCGTCTCCTCATCCTGATGATATGCCTCCTCTTTGCTGCTCTGGTGTGATGATTGTTGCGCTTCTCTCGCATATTTTGGGGCGAGCAAATTGCACAAATAGGCGACAAATGTTTTTGAATCTAGCGCCATCGCTTCCTGCATGGAATGGGAGGGAGGCAATGTGGAAATCCCTTCAGAGAGCCGCTGTAGCGAGATCAGATCGAAATCCTGCAAGAAATGCGCGGCCAGATTGATAGCGCACGCATCGGTGCTAATCTTTACTAGATTTCCAATTATCAACGCAGGTTCACTCAAATGCCGCGCAAAGCGAAACATAAGAAGGAGATCGTCTGTAGCCGCCAGTCCGTTTCGCTCAGCAAAATGCAAACGGGCTCGCACAGCCAATAGCTTGGCCAGTTCCAGTCCCTTACTGAAATGAGTGCCCGGCATTGCCGGACCGAGAGAAAGGTTCAGCCCCCATTCGCATTGGGGCTGCATTGTCCCTTGCGCGACAAGTTGCAAACTCGTATCACACTTTGTCACGAGTTGCTTTGCAGCTTCCATATCCATCGGCTCAGATGGCTTGATTTTTAAGAGTTTCTTATCCTCCGCGCTCAATTCCGGCATTGACGCAAACGCCTGATTGTAAAACACCGCCGCGCCAGAGATCGGTTTGGGTGGTGGCAGAACCACGAGCGGCACCTTGGGCTGATACCAATGGAGCGCCGCAACCGCCAATACCAGCACGAGGGCAAGGAACCCAATCAATTGAGCCAATCGTTTCAGAAGAAGCTTCATGCGTGGCGACGAGCAAGCCACAAAACCCAGCACCTGCCAACTTCTTCTTTACGCATTCGCATTGGCGGCAGAGGAGTAAGGTGTTGAACGGGCGAAAATTTACCCTCGTTCCCAATCTCCTGATTGGGAATGCAAGTGTCTTGGAAACTCTGTTTCCCTACGGATGGCCCATGACTCCGGGCAAGGTTTCCGAAACGGAGTTTCGCAGACATCGGCGTTCCCAATCAGGAGATTGGGAACGAGGAAATGCATTTCATCACGAAGGCCACAGAGGCCGCAGAGGAAAGACAAAAGCTTCCCTCTAACTCCTCTTCCTTCGTGCGCTTCGTGTCCTCTGTGGTGAATCCTTCTACACCCCGACGCATTTGCGCCAGAAAGCCGCCATGCGCGTGTGCCCGGCAGGGGTGGGATGCACGCCGTCGGAGGTCCAATACTCGGCGGGCGCGTCCTTGAGCGCTTCGTCGAACATCTTCTGGAAGGGGACGAACACCGCGCCGAATTCCTGGGCCAGCCGCACCACGATCTCCCGCCGCGCCGCGATTTCCACCTGCCACTCCGGCGTCACCACTCCGGTGAGCAGCACGAAGGGTTCGCACAGCACAAATTGCACCTCGGGGAGGCGGGCGCGTGTGTATTCCAGCAGCATCCGGTAAACCTGCTCGTAGCGGTCCAGTTCCACGCCGTTTTGCGAGCCGAATTCGTGCCATGTGTCGTTGACCCCGATCAGGATGCTGATGAGGTCGGGCGAAAGGTTCACGGCGTCGAACTTCCAGCGCGCGTAGAGATCGACCACGCGGTTGCCTCCAATGCCCCGGTTGAAAACCTGCAGGTTGCGGCTCGGATATTCGGCCAGCAGCGCGCCGCCAATCTTGCCGACGTAGCCCGGTCCGAGGGCGGTATTGTGGTTGGGATTGGCCTCGGCGCTGCGGTCGCGCCCGCAATCGGTGATGGAATCGCCCTGAAAAAGAATAACCCGGCACTGTTCGATGTTCATGAAAGTAAGGGATTACACACCTGCCCCGGAGGGTCGCAATGCTTTTTTCGTGAAATTATGGCAAAGACATCCTCAATGGGCGTTCGAAACGGGCGAAATCCTCATCCCATTTCCATTGCGCAAAACAGCGAGGAAATCAGTAATTTCCTTGGTTCACCTGCGCAGCCAATGGAAAATTAACTTGTCGCTTAGGGGACACGAATCCATCATCACCCACTTCATTCCCGCCCTTTATTTCCTGCCTTCATGCTTTTTGTCGAAGCCCGCTTCTTTTACTTCTTTCTCCTGGTTTTTATCGTTCACTGGTCCCTCTCGGGCCATACGGCGCGCAAGCTTTGGCTGTTGGTGAGTAGTTATTATTTCTACGCCGCGTTTTTCCTTGGGCCTGAACCCTTTAGTGGCAAGCCGCTGCCACCCGGTTGGTGGTTTCCTTTTTTATTGGCTGCCTCCACTTGCATGGACTACATCGTTGGGCTCCGCTTGGAAGATGCCAGGGAGCAACGCGTGCGCAAGCTTTGGATGACCGCAAGCATTTGTGCCAATATCGGCGTGCTCGTGTATTTCAAATACGTGGGATTTTTCATAGAATCCGCCCTTGCTTTCACTGCCTGGATTGGCTTCCCCGCCTCCTATCACACGCTTAAAATCATCCTCCCGGTAGGGGTGAGTTTTTACACCTTCCAGTCCATGAGCTACACGCTGGAGGTGTACCGTCGCCACCGCCCGGCGGAACGCAACTTTCTGAATTTGGCCACCTTCATTTGCTTTTTCCCGCAGTTGGTGGCGGGGCCGATTGTCCGCGCCATGGTCTTTTTGCCTCAGCTGGCTGTTCCGCGCCGTTGGGCCAATGTGGATGTTCGGGGCGCTCTGGTTCTGTTCATGAGCGGGTTCGTCAAAAAAGCATGCATATCGGATGGCATCGCGCCGTTTGTGGACCAGTATTTTTCGGCTCCAACGCAGTTCACCTCCCTGAGCGCGGTCATCGCGGTTCCGCTCTACGCCGTGCAGATTTACTGCGACTTTTCCGGCTATACGGATATGGCGCGCGCCTGCGCAAAGCTCTTGGGTTATGAGTTAATGCTCAATTTCGACTTTCCGTATTTCTCGCGGAGCGTCACCGAATTTTGGCAGCGCTGGCATATCAGCCTTTCAACCTGGCTGCGCGACTATCTCTACATCTCCCTGGGCGGCAACCGGGGCTCCCGAATCTTCGTTTATCGGAATCTGTTCCTCACCATGCTTCTGGGAGGACTCTGGCACGGGAGTCGGTGGACTTTCGTGCTCTGGGGTGTCCTGCATGGTATGGCTTTGATTATCCACCGCGCATGGAAGCAGCGGCCAGGGAACCTCCTCAAGCAACAGGCATTGGAAGAAAATACGGTATGGCGGCTACTCTCCACAGCCTTCACTTTTTACTTTGTTTGCATCTGCTGGATATTCTTCCGGTCTGCCGATCTTACCAAGCCGATGAGTGGGGAGGACTTCACGCGTGCGCTGTATATTTTGCGAGCCTTTGTAGGATTGGGAGTGACACCTGTTACGGGAGTGCCACTGCAATCGCTTGATCCGCGTCTCTTTGAGCTCTTTATCGGCTTGGCGCTCATTCACTGGTGTAACTTCAAAGGGCTTTTTTCCACTTGGTGGCGCAAATGGTCAGATCCCGTTTTTGCGACTGCTTACGGCCTTTGTGTTGCCGGGATTGTTCTCTTTATCCCTATAAAATACGTCCCGTTTATCTATTTCCAATTTTAGACAATGCCAGCAAGCGATCTTCAATCCGAACCCGCCCAAAGCATCGCAAGCGCGCTTGCGCATCGCGTCTCGCGCCTGCTTCGCGTGCTGTTGCTTATAACGTGTTTTTGCCTGGGGCTGTTTGGCGGCTCCGCTCTCATTGAGCGTCAACTTCAGTTACCCATGCTCCCGGTGCCGCTCGTCAAAGAAAAAATAGAATGGCTTGCCCAGCATGGTGATCAATACGACACGCTGTTTATTGGCACAAGCCGCACACTGGAACACATCCAGCCCGCCCTCTTTGATCAATTAATGGCGCAAGCGGGCATGCCGACCCACTCCTTTAACCTCGGCATCCTGGGCATGCGCCCCCCGGAAGACAGTTATCTCCTCGAAACCGTATTAGCCAAACGCCGGGTGCCGCTCAAACTCGTGATTGTGGAAGCCAATACCATCAATGCCGAGAACGAGGCGGACGCCCTTGGAACCTTGCGTGAGGTATATTGGCGCGACACTTCCCGCTTTTGGGTTGTGACACGCAGCATTCTCGAAAGAAAAAGGAAAACACTCTGGAAAACCGAGGTGCTTATTCACAACCTCAACGTCTATTTAAGAAAAACCCTCTCCGTTGGTCGCGGGATCGAATGGCTTACAGGCCATCTTGAGAAAAATGCCTCCCCCCCGCCACAGAGCCTCGGCAAATACTCCGATGGGTATCTCTCCTATGACACGCCGCTGCGAACGATCAAAGACGAGGAATGGCGTGTTTTCCAAACTAAATTCAAGCGGAACATTCAGTTGGTGTTCAATGACGGAGCGAGCCAACAAGAGTTGTCAAAAAAACGGCTTTGGGTGGAAGCCCATGGTGGCAAAATGATCGCCTTTACGCCTCCCATTGCAGGAATTAACCACTTTATCCCCGATCCCCGGCTTCACCCCGGACTCCCGTGGTTGAACTTTTTCCAGCCCTCCAAATACCCCGTGTTCTTCCAAAAAGAGAATCTCGCCGACAGTGGGCACCTGAACCAGCAGGGAGCGGAGTTCTTCACGCGACGGCTTGTTGAGGAAATCGTCGCCTTGGAACACAAAAAGAATTGACCGCACCCGCCCCCTCCCTAGAAACTGCGGCCTCTTTTTTAACCAGCATTAATTTATGTCATACATCTCAGAAATCATCGCGCGCGAAATCCTCGACTCGCGCGGAAACCCGACCGTTGAGGTCGATGTGAAACTTGTGAGCGGCGCGGTTGGTCGCGCGGCAGTCCCCAGCGGCGCCAGCACTGGCGAACACGAAGCGTGGGAACTCCGCGACCTCGACAAGGCCCGCTACGGCGGCAAAGGCGTGCGCAAGGCCGTCGCAGCCATCACCAACGTCATCGCTCCCGCCCTCGAAGGCTATGACGCCCTTGACCAGATCACCATTGACAAGACGATGATCGAACTCGATGGCACCCCGAATAAATCCAAGCTCGGTGCAAACGCCCTGCTCGCCGTCTCGCTGGCCACGGCCCATGCCGCCGCCGCCGAACTCGGTATTCCGCTCTTCAAATACATCGGCGGGCCGAACGCCAAGGTGCTCCCCGTGCCGATGATGAACATCCTCAACGGTGGCGCGCACTCCGACGCCCCGATTGATTTCCAGGAATTCATGATCATCCCAAAGGCTGCCAAGAGCTTCTCGGAAGCCCTTCGCCAGGGTACGGAAGTATTCCACGCCCTCAAAGCCGTGCTGAAGGCCCGCAGGCTCTCCACCGCCATCGGTGACGAAGGCGGCTTCGCTCCCAAGCTTAACTCCGCCGAGGACGCGCTGGACTCCATCGCAAAAGCGGTCAAAGACGCGGGCTATGTGTTCGGCAAGGACATCTTCATCGCCCTCGACGCTGCTTCCAGTGAGTTCTATGACAAGAAGAGCAAGAAGTATGTCTTCAAGAAATCCGACGGTTCCAAGCGCACCGGCGCGGAACTCGTGGAATACTACAAAAAACTCGTGGCCAAGTATCCGATCATCTCCATCGAAGACGGCTGTGCCGAAAACGATTGGGCAACCTGGAAGCTCCTTACCGAAGCGCTCGGCGACAAGGTTCAGCTCGTCGGCGACGATCTCTTCGTCACCAACGTGGACTTCCTCAGCAAGGGTATCAAGGAAGGCGTTGCCAACTCGATCCTCGTGAAGGTCAACCAGATCGGCACACTCACCGAGACCCTCGACGCCATCGAAATGGCCAAGGAAGCGGGTTACACCGCCGTCATCAGCCATCGCTCGGGCGAGACCGAGGATACGACCATCGCTGACATCGCCGTTGCCACCAACGCAGGCCAGATCAAGACCGGTTCGCTCTGCCGCACCGACCGCGTGGCGAAATACAACCAACTCCTGCGCATCGAGCAGTTGCTGGGTGAAAACGCCATCTACGGCGGCAAAATGCGCTAACCTTTAGCGTTTTTCCAAACGGGCGGCAATTCCTCGCGGGATGCCGCCTGTTTTTTGCCTTGGCTTGCCGGGGCTAGTGGCGTTACTCTGCGCGTCGCGGCACCGCTTCCTCTGGCTGTTGCCTTGTTGGTTCAGATGGAAAGCCGCGGTCCCTTACCCCAAAGCCACTCCCACCGCACGTGAACGAAACCTCCTACGGCGACTACGAACGCAGGCACAACGAAGGCGGGTTCCATGTCCTCAACCGGCTTCTCATTTTCGTTATCATCGTGGCACTCTGTGTTGCCGGAGTGATTGCATCCGTTCCCATTTTCAAACAATACCGGGAGCAGAACGCGCAGATTGCCGAGCTTCAGCAAAAACTCGCGCTCGAAAAAGCCCTCCTCGCCCGGCGTATTAGGGAGGAACAGTTGCTCAAGAACGATCCTGCGTATCTGGAGATCGTTTCGCGAGATCGGCTCGATGTGATGAAATCGGGGGAAACCATCATTCACCTCGATCCGCCTCACGCCTCGGGCAAGCCCGCCGCCTCCAAGAACTAACGGTTGGTAGCGGGCATGTTGCCACTCATCAGGCCTCCTGACACACACCGGGACTCTCATCAGTGGACTGCTCGCCATGCTGCAACAGGATGCGCCTGCCGACATTCCGGGCAGGTGGTCATCGCAGATTGCTTTCCGCAAGCTGGACAGCCTGCAGGATTCTCAAAGGCGTCAAAGGGTTGGTTGCAGCCAGAGCATATCCATACGGCGGCCTGGATGGGTTGAGCGTGGCATGAAGGGCAGGCGAACTCTTGATGCCGCGGAATTTCAGCCAACGCCCGCAGCCTTTTCGCTTCTCCCAACCCTCTCCAGCATTGGCTGAGGATGAAAAAGGCTATCAGGCCAATCCAGAAAGACTCCATCTTGAACGCGAGACCAATAAGGCCGAGGGCTCCCGCGATACCGATAACCACGGCTGCGGTCAGACTATGGGCGCGGCCAAGCGGAAACCAGAAGAGAGCACGGAGAATCTGCCCGCCATCGAGGGGATAGACGGGGAGTAGATTGAAAATGAGGAGCCCAACATTAATGTTCCAGAGTTGCCGAAGGAAATGGTGGGCGGAAGAGGACATTGCGATGTCGCCCAAGTATGGGCTCGCCATGCCGAATACCGCCAAGAGGGCTACAAAGGCGACATTGACCAGCGGCCCGGCTGCGATACTCCAAAGAACGGCTCCGGGGCGAGGAGGTGGGTTGACAAAGGCCACGCCTCCCAGAGGCCATAGGATGATCTCGTTGGCTGTGCCACCAACTTGTCGGCAGGCTAACGAATGTCCGAACTCATGCAGCAGCACGATCAAGAAAAGCATCAGATATTCGGCAATATTCCACCCCAGGGAACTGTATCTCCCGGAGCGCTGCTCCAGTTCATAAGCGGCCACCAAGAACCACGACCAGTGAAGAAACACGGTGATCCCAAAGGCCCGGAAGAGACGAAATTTCTGTCGTGACAAAGAAGCCATGGAAGAACCCATAGACGAGACCGAGTTCATAAACAACTTTGGAAATCAGTGTGTCTTGCAATAGCGATTGCGAAGTCGGATGATGAGAGGGCTAGACTTCGTATTGTATCATCCTCCCAACCCTTATTATTCCAAAATGAATAGCCCTCTCCTCTCGGCCCTCGTGGGGCTCAGCCTAAGCACAGCCGCCTTTGCTGGTGGAACCATCACTTGGCCCTCGCCACCCCTGCCTGCCGATGTCAACCGCGCGGCAACTGCGCGCGCTCCAATTTCCGGTTGGTTGGATTATTTTGAACTCAACCTGCAAAGAGCCAGGAAAATGGGAACAGTCGATCTCATCTTCGACGGCGACCAACTCGCCATCACCTCGGGCCATTATGCTCCCACTGGCGGCATGTGGCCGCGCTTCAACCGGATCAAGGCGCTCGATTTCAGCAGCCCGGGAGATCCCACTCAAGCGGTTCTCTGGCGGTTGCAAAATGGACAGCTCGACACCCTTCATCCCAAGTTGATCGTCCTCCAGGTCGGAATGAGTAACATAGGCTTTAATCCCGGCGCCAATACTCCCGAGCAAATTGCCGAGGGAATCAAGGCGATCGTTGCAGAGTATCAGAAGCGAGTTCCTGAGGCGACCATCCTCCTCCTTGGTCTCATGCCGCGCGGCGAAAAACCGACTGATCCGTTTCGCGCCAAAATCAAGGCGGTCAACGATCTCATCTCTGCACTTGGCGACGGCAAGAAAGTTATCTACCTCGATTTCGGCGACAAACTTCTCGAACCCGATGGCACCATCTCCAAGGCCGTCTTGGGCGATTTCGTTCATCCCGGGCCAAAGGGGTATCAAATATGGGCCGACGCCATTCAGCCCACGATTGACCAGTTCTTCCCTCCGGCCACGCTCCCGCCGGCTCCTGCGGTAGTTTCCGCCACCAACGCAACTTCCACGCCAGTCGTCGCCGCGCCTGAAAAAATTATCGGCGGTGGAACCATCACCTGGCCCGCTCCGTCACCTGCTGCCGGAGCCAACTCGGCCATCATCCCCGCGCCGCAGATGGGCTGGCTGACACGTTTCCAAAAGAACATCGACGATTCCCATGCAATGCCCAAGGTCGATCTCATCTTCGACGGCGACTCCATCACGGACGCATGGAGGGGCGGAGCGGGAGGTCTGTGGAATAAACATTACGCCAAGCTCAACGCATTTGATTTTGGCATGTCGGGAAACACGACAGGGGACGTTATCTGGCGGGTCGCGAACGGCCAGGTGGATGGACTCCATCCCAAGCTCGTCGTCCTCCTCATTGGCACCAACAACATGTATTCGTGCTCGACGGAAGAAATAGCAGGAGGCGTCGTGGCAGGAGTCAACGAATACCGGAAGCATGTTCCCGATGCAGCGGTTCTTGTGCTCGGTATCTTGCCGCGCGGCAATAAGGCCGATGACCCGCTCCGGGCCAAGGTCAAAGCCATCAACCAGATCGTCTCCAAATGTGCCGATGGTAAAAAAATCTTCTACGTTGATTTTGGCGACAAGCTCCTCACGGCCGACGGTACTTTTGGACCGCCCATGACAGGCGATTTCCTCCATCCGAGTCTTCCTGGCTACGAAGTCTGGATCGAAGCCATCCAGCCGATCATTGACCAGTTCTTTCCGCCGGCAAGTCTTTGAACCAATCTAAGACTCCATACAGGAGAAGCGTTTCTGGTTGATAACACAGCCTTCTCATTGCCCGAGCGTCCGCTTGTCTTGGTTCGCAGTTCGGAAAGGCAGCAACGACAGGCCAACGCAAAATCCATCGTTTTCAGAGCGCGCTTGATTTACGCGCCGCGAACCTTTAGGGATTCGTGGTCAAAGCAACTTGGGCCTATAGCTCAGCGGTTAGAGCAGGGGACTCATAATCCCTTGGTCCTCGGTTCGAATCCGAGTGGGCCCATTTTTTAAGCACCTTTTCTGTTACCTCTCCTGCGCAATGGGGTCCGGGGTTGGATCGGTAAAGCTCAAGACGATGTGCAATCCCAAGAGAACATCAATGTGATTTCGCAAATCCGTTTCCTTTTCCCCACGCCAGGGTTCGTTGAGAATTTTGAGATACCAAACACCGATGGCGGCCCGGCGGTCGCGCTCCAACAGGTTGTTCATTGCCTCATTGGGATCGAGGGTAATCGGAAGTCGGTGCATGAACTGGACCAGGTGCAGGCCCAGGTGCAGTAGCAATTCCGCGCAACGGGCTGGCTGGCCCTCGTGATAAGCGGTTTCCAACAACTCCAGCGTTTCAATCTGTTGCGTGGCTTTGGGAAATTCTTTCTTCACCACCCGGGTGAGATCGCGGATGACTCTGCTCGCCCCGGCACCAGTTTCTTCGGTATCCGCGATGAGCAGCGGGTAAAAGGACTCACGTTTTCCCAGCAGATCACCAGCGGCGATAGCAAGGGTGCGCTTGAGCATCCGGTTGGAGACGGCGCGCATTTGGGGAACGATCTGGTAGGCGGCTGAGAGTTCACCCAACGCGGCGAGCGCTTCGCTGGAAGCGGTGAGAACCTTGCTGTCGTGGTTATGGGTGATGAGGTTGAGCAGGTAAGGGATCGCGCGCCGATCGCCGATCCGCCCCAGGGTGCGCGCGCTTTCGCTGAGGATCTCCCGCTCGCTGCTCTGCAATAAGCGCAAGAGCGGGGGCACGCAGCGGGTATCGCCGCAGTCGCGCAGGGTTCGGCAGATTTGCGGGATGAGATCGTAAGCTGGGTCGTCCAGTTTTTTTAGCAGGCCGTCAATAGCCTCTTCCGTTCCGATAATGCCCAGAGCTTCGATGGCTTCTTCCTGAACTTCTATCACCGGATCGTCGAGTTGAACGATCAGGTCTGGGACCGCCAATCCGCTCTTGTGAACCCCAAGGCTGCGCGCGGCTTGCGCGCGTTCGCGGGCATTGGACGAGGTGGAGATAACCTGGAGGGTGTAGAAGTTGCGAACAGCGTTGAACGGGTTGATGAGAAACATCCGCGAGACGGCTTCCCCGAAGGCAACATTGTCCACTGAGGTGCGGATGCTTAACACCAGCGGCACGGCGATACCCCAAGTGATGAGAGTAAAGGCAATGATGATTGCATGCAGAAACGAAAAGGGGATGCCGTTACTGAATACATGAAGAGGGGGATGGGCGTTAAAATAGTCCATAAACCAGCCACCGGCGATGGAGCCGAGAGCTGCGATGAGGCCAATGAGGGACCAGTGAACCGCCATGGCCATTGTTCGCCCCGAGCTGTTTGAGAGGAGGGCGGCCAAGCGGACCTGGCACGGACCGATGCCGGAAAAAATACTGCCCCCCAGAAAAGTGGAGGCCCCGATAAGCACAACAACTTGGGGGACGCTCCAATTCCCGATAAAGGGAAGATTGAAGGTGAGGAACGATGCATCCGCAAAGAACCAGAACACCGCAGTAAAGGGTGCCAGAATCATCAAAATGGCGCACAAAACACGGGCACCCAAGCGATCCGTCAACGCGCCAAAAACGAAACTCGTGGTTACGGAGCCGAGCGAACCAGCAATGGTGATCGCGGCGACATTGGAGTAGGTGACCGGGAAATAACGCTTGAGATAAATGATGCTGAATGGACCAAGCATGGAGCAACCGAACGACCAGACGCCCATCGCGAGCGTGAGGTGCCGGAAGTCGTGGCTGCGCAAGGGGGCGAGCAACCGTTGGAAGATGCCCGCTTTGGTTTCCGTTGGCGCGGGGCGCGGCTCTTTGACCCAGAGATGGACAATGATGTCGCACACGCCGCATGTCGCTGCGATGGCAAAAACCAAGGCGAAACCAAAGGCGCTGGTTTTGTTGGTGCCTGGTATTCGGAACTGGTCCAAGGTAAACCCCGCAATCGCCATCCCGATGAGAGATACGGCGGTGACGATACTTTGGCGACGCCCCCAAAAGCGCCCTGCGTTCTTGGCCGGAATGAGGTCGGCCATCCAGCTATTCCATGCCGCAGCGCCCATGTTACCTAGCAAGTCGCTAAGTCCCACCAGGCTGACGACCCCCACGGGGATCCACCAGGAACCCGGCTTCCAGCAAAGGGCCATGCCGGCGATGAGGAACCAAACGGCGCGATGCATCAATGCCGTGCGCGCCCAAAACCGTTTGCGTGATCCGAGATGTTCAGAAATGAACGCCGATGGAATCTGAATCGCCATGACGCATTGGCGCACTGCCGTCAGCAAGCCAATTAGAACGCCCCCGGCACCGACGGCTTCCATAAACATGGTCAGTGGCATGTTCACGCTCATCGCGAACCAAAGCATCCCCAGGCAACCTGCGCCGATGTTGACGCGCATGGCCTGCTGAACTTGCAAGCTGGTAATCCGGCGACCGGTTATATCGAATAATTTAGATGTTTCGGGCATTGATAGGGCTGACGAGGAAAACGGATTGGGTTCCGCGCGTCACAAGCTTTTTGATAGACTTAAACTGGCTATCTTCCAGCGTTATTATGTCAAATTTTTGCAGATCGTGTTTTGCCTTGATGGAGAAGCCACGAGTCGCATAGGCCCCTGATCCTCGGATTGAATCCGATGGGGACCACTTTTTACTAGCTCAAGGATTCCAAGAGTCTCCGCAGTTCCCTCACCGTTGTGCCGATGGAGAACCGTTCTGCGACGACAGCTTTTCCACGTGTTCCCATTTGCTGTGCCTTAGCTGGGTCGCACAGCAGCGCTTCGATGGCGTCTGCCAATGCTGCGGGTTCTTTCTCACCTACTAACAATCCGGTGACGCCGTGCGCAACCATTTCAGGTACTCCGGCGAGTCGGGTGGAGACGACTGGCAACCCGGCTGCCATTGCTTCGACAATGACGGTGGGCAAGGTGTCCATGCCGCCGTCGGGTTCCGTTGCGCATGCCAGGACAAAGAGGGTGGCTTCCTTCAAAAGCTGCCGCACTTCCTCTTGGGGCAAGGGACCGGTAAGGCGGACGGTTTCCTGCAATCCGAGTTCCTCAATGCGCGCGCGCAGCGGTTCTTCCAACGGGCCGCCGCCCACGATGGCGCATTCAAAGTCGATGCCCCGGCGGCGCAGGGTGGCGCAGGCGTCGATTAAATCCGCAAATCCCTTTTTTTCGATGTATCGGCCTACGGAGAGGAGGTGCGGACGGCCCGGCGCGGGGTTGGATTGCAGGAACCTGGCGGTATCAATGCCGTTATAAACGCGCTGGATTTTCGCAGCGTGGGCAGGGTTGCGCTCGCGGAGCCAACTTTGGGTGAAGTCGGAGACGGTAACTACAAAAGCGGCTTCACGGACGAGGTCTTCAAGCGTAATAGCGAAGGCTGTTTTGCAAAATAGATCGTTGGCGTGACCGGTGAAGCTGAAGGTAATGCCGTAGAATGCCTTGAGCCAGTAGGCTGTGCGCGCGGCGATGCCGGCGAAGTGGGCATGGACGTGGCGCACTCCTTCCTTCTTGAGGCGCAGCCCCAGCCAGGCGGCTTCCATGACCCGGCTTTTATCAGGGCGTTTTCCCCAACAACGCAGGGTCCAGATCACTTTCCACGGGTAGCGCCCCAGCATCCGCAGCGTTTTGAGTTCCGTTGCCAGCGCATTGGGTTCCGGGAGGCGGCGGACGGCGCGCGCGAGTTCTTCGGGGCAGTCCGCCGGGATGTCCTTGGGTGTGCGGATGGAATAGACGGGGTCAGTTGCGCCTTGGCGTCGCATCTCCAGCACTTCGCGATAGCAAAACGTCTGGGTGAAAGAGGGAAACCGCTCAAAAAGGTAGGCGAAGGAACTCATGAAAACCTCTAAGGGGTCAACGAGTGGCAGGTTGGGGTTTGCCAAGGCGCAACGCTTCGTCGTAGCAGTCTTCGAGCTTGGCGATGGCGCAACTCTGCTCAAATTCCGCATGGACGCTCTGTGCGGCCATGTTGCCCATCTGCCGCAGGAGATCGGGTTTTTGCGCGAGCTCTTTCATCACCGCAGCCAGTGCCAGAGGGTTCTGTTCCGGCACCAAGAAGCCGGTGACTCCGTCCTGCACTGCTTCTGGAATGCCGCCGTGGAAGGTTGCGACCACGGGCAACCCCGTTGCCATCGCTTCCAGCATGGAGTTGGGAATCCCCTCCTGATCCTGTTGCATCGTCAACTGGCTTGGATGGACGAAAATATGAGCGCTTGCATAAAGGGCGTTGAGTTGTTCCTGCGTCAAAAATCCCGGAAAAAAAACAGCCTCCGCCACGCCTAGTTCCCCTGCGAGTTGGATAAGTTCTGCCCGTAGCGGTCCCTCCCCGGCGATGGTGAAGGTCGCTTTGGGATAATCGCGGCGGAATTCGGCAAAGGCTCGCAATGCCGTGCGGAGCCCCTTTTTGCTGATCAACCGGCAGGCTTGGACGAAGTGCCAGGCTCCCTCGCGTGGAGTTTGCCGTGCGATTAAGGGGAAATCCATCAGGGGAATACCCGTTCGGTTGAGACGTATCTTTTCCGCCGGACATCCGATGGCTTTAAGCCGTTCCATTAGCGAATGGGAACGGGCCAGCACCAGTGCGACGTGACTGAAAAGTTCTTTCATGTGCCCGGCGTATTCCGGTTGGTGATCCCGGGGCATCACATCTGCTCCATGGAAGGAAACAATGGAGGGTTTCTCCCACCAATTCAAAAATGAGCGGAGATGCACGCCGGTGTGGCCGAAGTAGATATGCATTAAATCCGCCCGTCGCCGGTCGAAAAGTTTTACCAGTTGCTCCATTTCGCCCCGGTAATGGAGTGATGCCACGCGCTGGATGTATTTGAGATAGAAGCGCCGCAGGAGGGGTTGCTGCGCATCAGGCAGCAGTTCGATGTCGTCGAAGGGGAAGCGGTCCGCACCCAATCGCTCTTTGGTAATGATGAATGTCTCATACCGTTGCAGTGCCGTCACTTGCCGGTAGATATGGAGCATTTCAGGCTTTAGGAATGTGGTGCAGTAACTGGCGACGATCGGTTTCTCCATGATGCGAGGGATGAGATTTACTGCTAAACAATAGAAGGGTCTTCAGCGGACGGATTTTCCGTGGATTCTTGGAAAATCTGCGACGTTTCTTGGAAGAGATGTCTCGCCAGACTTGCCTTGACGTCTTCAATCCCTTCGCCCAGTTCCGCTGAGGTGGGGATGATTTCCCGCTTCGGGAACCGCTGGCGAAAATGCCGTAAATTTTCTTCCGCGCGCGGATCGTCCATCTTATTGGCGATGACCAACCAAGGGCGGTCCGACAGCGTGGGATCGTATAACCCAAGTTCCTTGCGGAGTTGTCCCAGATCGTCGATGGGATTGCGTTCTTCGCTCCCGGCCATGTCGATGACAAAGAGCAGCAACCGGCAGCGGACGATATGCCGCAGAAATTCATGCCCAAGGCCCACATTGAGGTGCGCTCCCTCCACGAGCCCCGGAATGTCCGCAACCGCCGCCCGCTGATACTCCGATAACTTCACGATGCCGACGATGGGATGGAGCGTGGTAAAGGGATAGGGGGCGATTTTGGGATGGGCTGAGGAAATTTTTCCGAGCAGCGTCGATTTGCCCGCGTTGGGGAAGCCGACCAGCCCGATGTCGGCAATTTTACGCAATTCCAGTAGAAAATAACCTTCCTCTCCGTCACCGCCCGGCTCCCATTGGCGAGGGGTGCGGTTGCGGGAGCTTTTGTAATGGATGTTGCCGCGTCCGCCATCGCCGCCTTTGCACAAGATCAGTTCGGCTCCTTCGCGGTCGAGGTCGGCGATCAGCTCCAACTCGTTGGGATCCACGGTTTCCGTCACCTGGTCCGCAGCCTGAGAACCAACGGTCGCTCCGACAGACTCCACAGTTTCCGCTGCCCCTTCATCGGCATCTTCCAGTTCCCACGCCTGAAGCTTGGGGGCGAAAGGCGAAACTCCTTCTGGCAGCCGGTAAACCAAGGTGCCGATGGGCACTTTCACGATTTTGTCAGCGGCGGCTCTGCCATACTTCTGCTTGCCCATGCCGTTGGCCCCGGACTTGGCTCTCAGAATCGGCTCATAAAAAAACGGGGTCAGGTTGTCGATTTGGGGATCCGCTACAAACACGATGCTCCCGCCGCGCCCGCCATCTCCGCCATCCGGCCCGCCTTTGGGGACGAATTTTTCCCGGCGGAAGCTACAGCTTCCATTGCCACCTTTTCCGGCTCTCGCAAAAATTTTAATGTGATCAACAAACATGGGTAATCAATCCTTATACAACCCCCGCTCCGGCCCCGCAATGGTGGGGACGGTATTTTTTTATGCTACCGGGGGAACTGGGGTTCCCTCCCGCCGTGCTATTGGCCAAGCAGGCTTCTGTAAAGCGCCTCGGTCTGACGGGCAATGGCACCCCAACTGAACTTCTCTTCCGCGCGTTTTCTACCCGCCTTGCCCATTTTCTTGCGCAAGGCCGGGTCCGCCATCAAGGCATTGATGCGGGAGGCAAGGTCGCGGGCGAAGCGGTCCGGGTCGAGCGGCTCGAACGGGCTCTCGCTCATCTGTTCAAGTGGGACGAGGTAGCCGGTCTCGCCATCCACGACAACCTCCTTGATCCCTCCCACGGCGCTGGCCACCACGGCGGTCTCGCAGGCCATCGCTTCCAAATTGATGATGCCAAAGGGCTCGTAGATGGAGGGGCAGCAGAATACCGCTGCGTGGGAATAAAGCTCATACACCGTCGCCTTGTTCACCATCTCTTGAATCCATATAACGCCGGGCCGCTGGGCCGCCTGCACCGCTGCTTTCATTTCGGTGGCGATCTCCGGCGTGTCGGGCGCTCCGGCGCAAAGGACCACCTGGATGTCCGGGTTCAGGTATTGGATGGCGTTCACCAAATGGACAATCCCCTTCTGTCGGGTGATTCGCCCCACGAAAAGGACAAATGGCACGTTTGGGTCAACTCCATAACGCACCAAGGCATCCGTGGTGGTGACTTTGCGGTATTCGTCGAGATCTATCCCGTTGTAGATAATGTGGATTTTCTTCTCGTCCACGCTAAAGAGCCGCATGATGTCGGCCTTGGTTTCTTGGGAGACGGCAATGATGGCGTCGGCCATCTCGATGGCGGTCTTTTCCACCCAAAGCGAGAAATCATAGCCGCCACCGAGCTGTTCGCGTTTCCAAGGACGCAGCGGTTCGAGCGAATGGACGGTGAGCACGAAGGGGATGCCGTAGTTGAGCTTTGCCAGGATTCCTCCGAAATGCGTGTACCACGTGTGACAGTGAACCAAGCTGGCATCCACCCCCACGCTGTTGAACGCCGTGCAGCGTTCGACGGCTCCGAAGACCGATTGCAGCGGCTTGGGCGCGGTATGGTGGCTGGCGTCGATCCCAAACCCTCGCACGCGCAGATGTTCCCCTGTCTCATCTTGGGCTCCGAAGGCGCGCACCTCCACATCCATCAACCGGGCCAGTTCGCGGCTCAGGTAGTCCACATGCACTCCGGCGCCGCCATAGACGTTGGGGGGGTATTCGTTGGTGAGTAAAAGGGCTTTCATAAAAAGAGCTTCCAGATCGGACGCGATGCCGTGCTGAACGTCTGGGCATTCAAACGCGGGTTTCCGGCGGGAAGCAAGGCTGGAATTGCCCCGGTAGCGTTTTTGGGTGAATCGGTCTCTAGCTGCGAGGTCGGGCATTGACGCAGACGCTCAAGAATGGCACGATCAATTTTCAAGGTTCCCCCCGCCAGATGAAATCCGTCCACTTATTCCTGACCGGGATCGTTTTTTCTCTGGCTGGGTGTGTGCAATCCGGTCCCGGACTCTTGAGCAGCACACCTCAGCAGGGTCAAATTTATCGGGTCAAGACCACCGCCTACACCGGCAAACGCAACGCCATCGGCCAGCGGTTGCAACTGGGTCCGGTGACGAGCGCGGCGGCGGATTGGTCGGAATTTCCCCTCGGCACCCGGTTTCGGGTGGTCGAAAGCGGCAAGAATTACATCATCGACGACTACGGTTCGGCCATGGTCGGCACCCGCACCATCGACCTCTGCATGCCCAGCAATCGCGCCATGAACGCTTGGGGAGTGCGCAGAGTGGACATCGAAATCTTGGAATGGGGTTCGCCGCGCCGCAGTTTGGAAGTCCTTTCCCCCAGGGAAAAGGCTGGGTATGTGCGCCGGATGCTCGCCTCCCTGCGCCGCCAGTCGCAGGGCATCCCGAAGACGTTCCACAAGGTGGATTAGAGTTCTCCTTTGCCTCGACGCCGGGTTTCCCTTAGGCTGGTGATCCAACCATGAAACTTGCCGAGCTTCAGCGCATCTACGAACAACCCCTTTTTCAACTCATCCAGCAGTCCCGCAACGTCTATCTGGAACACTGGAAAACCGATCAGGTCCAACTCTGCACCCTCCTCTCCATCAAGACCGGCGGCTGCTCCGAGGATTGCGGCTACTGCTCGCAAAGCGCCCGCAATGGCGGCAAAATGCCCGCCGGAAAGCTGATGGAGAAATGCGATGTCCTCGCCAAAGCCCAGGAAGCCGCTGAAAACGGTTCCACCCGTTTCTGCATGGGCGCGGCCTGGAAGGGCGTGCGCGATGGCGACGCTCGCTTCGAGCAGGTGCTCGACACCATCCGCGACGTGGCCAAACTCGGCATGGAAGTCTGCGTGACCCTCGGGAATCTGACGCTCACCGAGGCCCGCAAGCTCAAGGAAGCGGGCGTGACCGCTTACAACCACAACATCGACACCTCGCCCGACTATTACCCGAAAGTCACCACCTCTCACACTTTTGAGGATCGCATCAACACCATCGCCGCCGTGCAGGAAGTCGGCATGTCCGTTTGCTGCGGGGGCATCATCGGCATGGGCGAGACGGAAACGGACCGACTCAAAATGCTGGAAGTCCTCACCAACTTCAATCCCCCGCCGGAAAGCGTGCCGATCAACTGCCTGATTCCCCAGCCGGGCACACCGATGGAACACCAGACGGCAGGCGTGGATATTTTTGAACTCCTGCGGCTCATCGCCACCACCCGCATTGCCTTCCCCAAGGCCAAAGTGAGGCTTTCCGCTGGACGCAGCCTCCTCTCGCGCGAAGCCCAAGCGTTCGCCTTCTACGCCGGAGCCAACTCGATTTTCTACGGCGACCGGCTCCTGACCAGCGAAAACTCAGCCACCGATGAGGATCTCAAGTTACTCAACGATCTCAATCTCACGGTACAGGCTCCCCACACGAGCATGGCCGTTGCGTAGCACTCCCGATGTCCGCTTCCGCTTTTCCCGATCTTATCGCCGCGCTGCAAACCGGTGCCGCGCTTTCTCCGCATACCGTGGAACTGGCGGCGGATGTGCTTCTGGACGCGGAAGCCGATACCTCGCTGAAGGCGGATTTTCTGCGCGCGCTCTCGCAAAAAGGGGAGACGGACGAGGAGATTGCCGGGTTCGCCCAAGCCTTCCTGCAACGGGCCGTCGATCCGGGGCTCGATCCCCAGTCCATGCCCGGCCCGCTGCTCGACTGCTGCGGCACTGGCGGCGACAAACTGGACCTCTTCAACGTTTCCACTACGGCGATGTTCGTACTGGCAGCGGGTGGCGTGTGCGTCGTCAAACACGGCAACCGGAGCATCACCTCCAAGTGCGGCGGTGCGGATGTGCTGGAAGCGCTCGGCATTCGCATCGACCTGCCTCCGGCGGATTTCAAACGCTGCGTCGCCGAAGTCGGCTGCGGCTTCATGTTCGCCCCGTATTACCATCCCGCCTTCAAGGCCATCGCCCCCGTGCGCAAAGCCCTCGCCGCTGAGGGCGTTCCGACAGTGTTCAATCTGCTCGGGCCGATCCTCAATCCCGCGCGGCCTCCCTTCCAACTGGTCGGCGTCTTTTCCAAGGCCGCTCTGCCAAAGTTCGCCGGGGTGTTGCGTCAGCTCGGGCGCGTGCGGGCCTGGGCTGTCCACGGCAACGTCGGGAACGGATTGGGCATGGACGAGCTATCCACCCTTGGCCCGACGGATGTCAGCTTTGTGCAAAACGGGGAAGTCGGCTCGCAAACCATCGACCCCGTCGCGCTGGGATTCCAAAGTCCCCCTCTCAGTCAACTGCAAGGCGGCGACCTGGAAACAAACGCCCGCCTCCTCGTGGAAGTGCTCCAAGGCGCTTCCGGCCCGAAGCGGGACATCGTGCTCCTCAACGCCGCCGCCGGATTCGTCGTGGCGGGGATTGAGGGGAACCTCGAAGCGGGGATCGCGCTCGCCGGGGAAGCCATTGACTCAGGCCGCGCCCTGGCAAAACTGCAAGCAATGCGGGATTTCCGATAGCCTGCTCTCTGCCATCACGACACAAAAAAGGCTCTCCCTCGCGGGAGAGCCTTTAAAAAGGATTCGGAACCTGAAATTAGGCTTCAGGCTGGGTCTTCGGGAGCCCCATCACCCGTTGGTCGGCCTTCCAGACGCCGCGCTTCTTGAGAAGCTCGACGCGTTCGAAGCGCTTGAGAACGTTGCGTTTCACGGAAATGGTGCTGGCGCCTTTGAGGCTGCGATGTTGTGACATAATGAAAGGTGGTTAAATTCTTCCCGGACGAACGGGAGCGGAAAAAGTAGTCGGCCCGGCGCGGGATGGCAATGGAAATTTCACGTAACCTTCGAAAAAGGCATTACTCTCTTGCTCCCGTTTCTCCTCCTTGTTCCAAGTAGAACTTGGGAACGAGGGGAAATTCAGAGCTACTGTTTTCCGCCGTTACGCTCGTATGTGCAAAATAGGTAAGGCGGCTTGGTATCGCGGAAAAGCTCGGTGATTAGGTAGCGCGTAATCAGAAGAAGCGAATCCCTATCTGTTTTGAGTCTTATGGTCGCAAAATAACCCTCAATTTGCCATGGGTCACCCCTCTCGTAGGCTTCGTCGGTAAAGGAAATTTTGTGAGATGTTAACCACTTTCGAAAGGCTTCAACCTGTGGCTTTGGCAGGGAATATAGTGTCGGCAAGTCCGGTTCTACAGTTGACCTCGCAAAGCGGTATACTAAACCGGAGGTAAGCCTGTCAGCGGATTTCTGTATGACCATCATCTCGATGAAATAGCTCCCACCCGAATTTCTAAGGTTGAAGTTCCAAGGTGCATCGGTCGAACGAATTGCGGCCGTGAGGTCATTCGATTTTTTTGGTGTCTGTTCAGCCCACGACTGAACGCCATGTAACAGGGCATCGCTTGTAGGAAATGTTTCTTTATGTTCGCTCAACGCAGGAAGAGCCTTCTGCTCCTTGCGTCGTCGCTCCTCCATTTGTGCTTCTGCATCGGGTGGCTCGTCTTGTGAAATCTGCCAGAAAGTCTCGCGCTCCCCGCCGGGCTTGTCATACACGAACGTCTTGGTTGTGGTGTCGTATGTCAGACGCATCTCACTGGGCCGATTGTCCCCTGCAATTTTGAGGAGGATTCCTTTGTCCGTACGCTCCCAGCGAAGAAGAACCGGGCCTATGTTTGTGCATAAAATGCCTCTTCCATCCTTGCGGAGTGCGAAACCAAGAGTGTTGAAGCTGTCCTTCTTGTTGTGCCACTCGCCGAAGTAGTCGTCAGCAGCCCGCGCTGTGACGACCAACAGAGACAGGATTAAAATTAAATAGCGCATGGTAAGAAGAAAGGAGATTGCATTCGCAAAGGCAATAGCGTTTTTGCTCGTTCCCAATCCCGATAGGGACGAGGTGGGACAAAGCGGGAGCGCTCCACTTTTGCGCCTCTTGCGCTTATTTGCGGCTATTCTACCCTCCCGCACTCGACTTCAACACCGCAATAAAAGCCTCCTGCGGGATATTCACCTTGCCGATGGACTTCATCCGCTTCTTGCCTTCCTTCTGTTTTTCCAGAAGCTTGCGTTTGCGGGTGATGTCGCCGCCGTAGCATTTGGCGGTCACATCCTTGCGGCTGGCGGAAACGGTTTCGCGGGCGACGATCTTTCCTCCGATAGCCGCTTGAATGGCCACCACGTAAAGCTGCGTTGGGATGACTTCCTTTAACTTCGCTGCCAAAGCGCGTCCGCGTCCCTCGGCTTTGTCCCGATGGACGATGCTGGAGAAAGCGTCCACGGGTTCGCCGTTGACGAGCATGTCCAGCTTCACCAACTTGTCCGCACGGTAGCCCGCCGGTTCGTAATCCATGGAGCCGTAGCCGCGCGTCATGCTCTTAATCTTGTCGTTGAAGTCCACGAGGATTTCGTTGAGCGGCAGTTCGCACGAGATCATCACGCGCTTGGTGTCGAGCGATTCGGTGTGATCCACAATGCCCCGCTTTTCCAGCACGAGCCCCATGATGTCGCCGATGTTTTCGTTGGGCACCATGATGAACGCTTTCACCACCGGCTCGCGGATTTCCTCGATGACGCTGAAGTCCGGCAGGTAAGCCGGGTTATCCACCAAAAGAAGCTCGCCGTTGGTCTTGAGCACCTCGTAGATGACGCTTGGGTACGTCGAGATGATGTCCATGTTGTATTCCCGACGCAGGCGCTCCTGGATGATCTCCATGTGGAGCAACCCGAGGAATCCGCACCGGAATCCGAACCCGAGGGCAACGGAGCTTTCCGCCTGATAGACAAACGCGGCATCGTTGATTTGCAGCTTGCCCATCGCCGTCTTGAGATGCTCGAAATCGGCGGTATTGATGGGGTAAATCCCGCTGAACACCATGGGATGAATCTCCTGAAATCCGGGGAGTGGTTCGTCGGCGGGATGATGCTGCTCGGTGAGCGTGTCGCCGATCTTGATTTCCGCCGTCGTCTTGATGTTGGCGATGAAGTAGCCCACATCGCCCGCGTTCAACTGCGGACGGCCTTCCATCTTCGGCGTAAAGACCCCCACGTCCTTGATCTCGTAATTCTTGTTGCTGCTCATCAGCTTTACGCCGAGGCCGGGCTGAAGGGAACCGGAGGCCATGCGAATGTGCCCGATCACGCCCCGGTAGGTGTCGAAAACGGAGTCGAAGACAAGCCCGCGCACGCGGTTATCGGCGAACACGCGAGGCGACGGAACGCGCTCCACGATGGCTTCCAATATTTCCACGATACCGATGCCCGCCTTGGCGCTTGAGGCGATGGCTTCCTCGCCGGGAATGGAAAGGATTTCTTCAAGCTGTCGTTTGCACGATTCCACGTCGGCGGTGGGGAGGTCGATTTTGTTGATGACGGGGATGATCGTGAGGCCCTGTTTGTTGGCCAGGTGGACATTTGCGACCGTCTGAGCCTCCACGCCCTGTGCGGCGTCCACGATGAGAAGCGCCCCTTCGCAGGCGGCCAGCGAACGGCTCACCTCGTAGGCGAAATCGACGTGCCCAGGGGTGTCCATCAAATTGAGCGTGTAAGTCTCCCCGGACTTGGCTGTGTATTGCATCGTCACCGGATGCGCCTTGATGGTGATTCCGCGCTCGCGCTCCAAGTCCATCGAGTCGAGCTGCTGGTCGGTGGACTCGCGCATGGAAATCGTGTTCGTCACCTCCAGCAACCGGTCGGAAAGCGTGGTTTTCCCATGGTCAATGTGGGCGATGATACAGAAATTGCGGATTTTTTGAATGGACATGCGAGCCCTGTAATATGAGGGGTAGGAGCAGGAGCGTCAAGGGAATGGAGCAAACCTTGCTTTTATCCTGCCTTCACAAACTTCGCGGCAAATGCGCCATCAATGGCGTCACGCTGCGGTTCGTGGCGACGCATTTCCACAAGAGTGATGCCGGGGATGTCACGCGCGGCGGCTTCGGCGACTTGCTCGTCCTCTTCCGGTTCCAGCGAGCAAGTGCTGTAAACCAGCGCACCGCCCGGTTTTAGCAAAGGGAAAACGGCATCGAGAATGCAGCGCTGGCGCCCCGGCATCTGTTCAAAATCAGCGGGCGTGAGCCGCCAGCGGACATCAACCCGCCGCCGAATGACGCCGGTGTTGGAGCAGGGGGCATCGACGAGGATTTTATCGAAGGATTCGGGTTCAAAAGGAAGGGTACGGTTCAGCCAATCGACGCGGCGGGTTTCCGTGTTGGCCACACTCATGCGGGTGAGGTTTTCTTGAAGTCGTTCAATCCGGGGCCGGGAGGAGTCGCACGCAACGATTCGCCCTTCATTGTGCATCAATTCCGCCAGGTAGCTGGTTTTGCCGCCCGGCGCGGCGCAGGCGTCCAGAACGGTATCGCCGGGCTGCGGAGCCAGGAGTTCCACGGCCATGAGCGTACTGGGGTCCTGCACATAGCAAAGCCCCTCGATGAGCCACAGGTAGGGAACCTGCTTCACTTTCAGCGAGAGCGGATGGTCAGGGCAGGGGATTGCTCCCCGCGCAGTTTTGAGCAACTCACCCGCTGTGACCTTCAAGCCGTTGGCGCGGATATAAATCTCTGCCGGGGAATTGTTCCACTCGCAAAGGCGGGCGGCTCCCTCTGGAGTGAACTGGCGCTCCCAACGCGCGATCAGGAACTCCGGGTGGGAATAGCGGATGGCAGGTGCCGCTTCCGCAAGCTCGCGTTCCAGCGCCTCTTTTTCTCGGATGGCGCGCCGCAGCAGCGCATTGACGAGCCCCCGGGCGCGTCCGACGAGGTTGACCGTCTCGTTCACCGCCGCATGGTGAGGAATGCGCATCCAGAAGAGCTGATAGAAACCGAGCCGAAGCACCTGCTGGGTTTGGAGATCGAGATCGGTATCGCGCAATTTGTGGATCAGGAAATCGAGCGCGCTGCGATGCCGCAGGATGCCGTAGAAAGTTTCCGTGAGAAAAGCCCTGTCGAGAACATTAAACTGACTCGCGCCCAATGCCTCGTGGAGCACTTCGTCCGCGAAAGTGGCGCTGGTTTCCCAGCGTTGCAACGCTTGCACGCAAACCGTTCGTGAATTTTGGAAAGGCATGTTTAAAAATGGAGCAGGGCCGTCAACAAGGTAAAATCGCACAGCCGGAGCGGTCTGTCACCCGTGTTTCGGGAGGGAACAGAAATTCACCAAATGTTTTTGCCTTCCCAAGCGCCCATGCCATGTTAATCAATCTTTTTCCCAAGCCCCCCTGAGCCCCTACACATGAACCGCGACGAGCCGAAATCCGCCTCTCAACCTCCCTCCGAAATGGGAGTCTGGGAATGGAATTTTTCGCAAGACTCGATGGTTTGGGACGAGCCGATGCACGCTCTTTTCGGGATGTCTCCCGGCACGTTTGGGGGAGCCTCGGAGGATTTCCTCAACCGCGTTCATCCCGGCGACCGCGCGCATCTGGGCAACGTCTTGGCCTCTATCGTGGAGAGCGATAAGCAATTCGTGGAGGAATTCCGCATCGTTTGGAGCGACGGAACCGTCCACAGCGTGCTCATGCAGGGAATACTGCTCCGGGATAGCGCAGGCAAACCCAGCGGAATGAGCGGCACCTGCCAGGTAACCCTCAACGAAAATCCCTCGGGACTGACGGCTGGTATGGAGCGGACGATGTTCGCCGCGCTTATGGACAATCTCCCCGATTGCATCTACTTCAAGGACATGGATAGCCGCATGATTGTCGGCAGCCAGGCGGCCGCCAAGTGGTTCGGCTACAAGAGCCCTCAGGAACTGGTGGGGATTACCGATTCTGATTTATTCACCGAAGAGCACGCCCGGCAGGCTCGGGAAGATGAACGTGAAATCCTGGAAACAGGCGTTCCTCTGGTGAACATGGAAGAGAAAGAGACGTGGTCGGATGGCCATATCACCTATGTTTCCACCAGTAAAATGCCGTTGCGCAACGAACAGGGTCGGATCGTTGGCACCTTCGGGCTTTCTCGCGATATTACTGAGCGCAAACAGGCCGAGCAACAACTCGCCCGGTTTGCCGAGGAACTCCGGCACAAAAACGAAGCACTGGAGGAGGAACTGGCCATGGCCCGCGAACTGCAACTCGCCATGCTGCCACAAGGCTTCCCTGCGTTTTATTACCAAGGGAAGGAGGCCGCGCGATTTTACCATTTCTTTCAGCCATCCGCCGCCGTGAGCGGGGACTTTTTTGACGTCTATGAGATCGCCGATGATCGCGTTGGCGTCTTCGTTTGTGACGTCATGGGCCACGGCGTAAGGGCTTCCCTCGTCGCTGCGACAGCCCGAGCGCTTGTCGAGCAAATGGCCGCCGAAGGAACCGCTCCCGAGGTGCTGATGGCCAGCTTGAACAGCTCGTTGCGCCGCATCCTTCGGAACAACTCCACTCCGCTTTTCGTCTCCGCGAGTTATCTGGTGGCGGACTTCAGTGCGAGAGAGCTGATTTATGCCAACGCGGGGCATCCCCGGCCCATTCATGTGCGGTGCGGAGACGCGGCTTCTCTGGGAGGAAAGACCGGCCCCGTGCTGGGATTGTTCGACGAAGCGGCCTACGAGCGTTGCGTCTGCTGCTTCACGCCGGGCGACACGGTGCTTTTCTTTACCGACGGCTTGTTTGAAGTGGAGAGCGCGCAGGACGAAATCTACGACTACTCCCGCCTGCTCGACGCCGTGCAGAGCCGCAACCAGTCACCGATGAAAGATCTCTGCCGGGGAGTCGTCGAAGAAGTGCAGCAATTCTCCGCCAACCGGGAGTTTTCGGACGACGTTTGCCTCGTCGGCATGGAACTGGCGTAAGTTTAAAGTTGAGCGAAGAATAAAACGCCACTCTTCCGAATTTGAAGAGTGGCGGAGTCTACGGGGCTCGAATGGCCCCCGGAGATCGTTGATTTTGCGTAAGTCTGCGTGTTCATGGCACTTACAACGATGCCGGAGACCCCGAAAAAGGCAAGGATTCGCACCTTTTACTGCCAGAAATTATGATTTTTGCATGATTTCCAGCGTAATGCGCGACGATGCGAGATTCAGCGCTACACGCTCCCGTTTTCTCTGGGACGTGGTAAAGTCAACAATTCGTCGGGAATGATTCCTGAATAAGTGTATGGCATCTTCGGTCAGTCGTACGGCGTGCACGAACATTCCGTGTTCATGGACACGTGAACATGGAAACTTCCATGAACATGCGTGAGTGTGGGTGGTTCCGCGTGACAGCCGCCTGCGGCAAATGAAGTCTCTTTCGCCGCATGAAGCACGTTGAATCTTGCGTCATTCACCGAAGAGATCGGCGAATTTCTCTTCGAGTATGGCGACTTCCTTTTCGGTCAGTTGGCTGAACTCTTTGGCGCGAGCGCGCTTGGAAAATTTGCCGCCGCCCTGCCGCAAAAAGGTAATCAAGTTTTCGGCAATCTTGTCCGGCATGTCGAAATGCTCATCGATAAAGCTTTTCATGCCGTCGTGCCGCTCAAGATATGCGACTTCTTCTGGCAGCGTCTTCTCGACAGTTTGTTCGACGCATTCGTAGAGAAATTCCGCCTGCCGTGTCGCGTCGAAAAAGCGGTAGAGATCTACCGTTTCATTGACAACATTGATATTGCCTCGGGGCGTGGGTTCCCATTCGATCAGGTCGAGACGAGGCTTTGAATAGGCTTCGAGCGTCCGCCGATAGTCCGCGATCCGTTCCAAAATAACGGCAGAAACAGGAAAAACAATACCAGACGGGGCAAGCCCCTTTTCCGCCAAGACGTGATGAATCAAATAGCGGTGAATCCGTCCGTTGCCATCTTCAAAGGGATGGATGAAAACAAAACCGAAAGCAATCACGGCGGCAGCAAGGACGGGATCATACGGACTTTCTGCCAGTATCCGGTTGGCATCGACAAGGCCATCGATCAAAGTCGGTATGTCTTCCCATCGCGCAGAGATGTGATCAGGGATAGGGGTTCCGGTCGAGCGGTCGTGAACCCCGATGAAGCCGCCTTCTTTTCGCCATCCCATCGAGAGGAACCGCTTGTCGCCGATCACGACTTCTTGCAGTCGCAGCAACTCGTCCGCAGCAAGCTGCCGTTGACCCGCCTCGCCAATCGCGCGGCCCCAGCGCTCGGCACGGTTATAGGGCGGTCTTTCACCTTCGATGGCGTAAGATGCCTTTGAGTCCTTTAGCAGCAGAAAAGCGGCGGCACGCGACAGAATATCGGCGTGGATCGTACCGAGAGACTTTTTTGCTTTCGCGCCGAGGTTCGCCGCGATGAGTGCTTCGAGTTTCGGCGTGCGCCGAACCAACGGGCAGAAATTGGGCGTGCCGGGCAGGTTGTTGCGGACACGGTGACGCCGAGAGGTCGTCGCCGCGCCCCCATACTGAAAGGCGGAATCCAGGGCGTCGACATAGTTGCCAGCCTTCGCGTCGGGTATATCCAGCATTCTCCCTGTCAGCCATTCGTAAAAGAACCAGAGGCGACGTGCATAGGCTCCTGTTGGCTCGTCTTTGATAATCCGCGCGATCTCGGCGGGCGGAACGATGTTGAACAGCGCCTTGAGAACCGCAAGGTCGATGCCTTCATTCTTGAAAGCAAAGGTCAGGTGGCCCGCGAGGGTGTCTTCTGGTTTGTGCTTCGGAGTAAAGACGAGCCATTGTTCTTTCTCATATCGGCGATGTTTCGCACTGATGGCAGCGAGGTGATCGGGCATGGGCAAACGCAGGCCAAAATGACCGATAAGAGCGCTATAACCCGCCAGCGACATTTCTGCTTCCGGCAGAGCGAGGCCGTGAAAACTGCTTACAGTCTGTGCAAAAGAGTTGCTCTGAGCCATATTTCTGAAAAGTGATTACCTCTGATTTTTAAAGCGTATCCTGAAAATCGCTTAAAGTCCATGAAAAACGCTTACAAAGGTGAGCGTGCCATGAAAACGGATACTTGGATCGTAGGGAAATTGGGGAATCGGCCCTCCTCAGATCTTGTTGCGCAAGAGGCGCGCTCCTTCGGACGAGTCTATTTTGACGCATTAGTATCGGAGAGAGCCGCCTAGCCTAGTCCATCTCAGGCTCAACCTCCATTGGCGGCTCGTCCAGCTTGTGGATGATGACAGAGGCCACCGGGTCGACGTTGTATATAGTAGCAATGGCCGCAAGTAAGACCCCTAGTCGTGTGGAGAACGGGCTGTCTTTTAAGTGCAGATTGTGTTCGAGATTACGGACTTCCTCGTCGCTGACGAACGGTAAGAATAGCACCTCCTCGATGGAAAGGTCGTCGTGGACTAGGAAACGTCCTAGCGGCTGGAATGTAGCGTCAATAATTACCATAAGTTCATCAGGGTCCGGACTGTCATTACAAAATGTTCCGGGTCTTTCAGATACGTGAATTTGATCTTCGGGAGAGAGGGCATAGGTCAGAGATGGGGGGATTCAGAGGAAGCATCCTGCCGTGAGGCCGACTGGGCACGGAGTTCATAGGCGCATTTCGCCCCTCTTGATTTGAGTAAAAGCTCCATAGCCTCAAGAACCTTCTTCTCTGGTTCGGTCTCTCTGGTATGGAAATCGTCATAAACGGCGTCCAGAGGTGTCGTCATGCCATCATCGATAAAACCTGGAGTATTCGGTTCTGCGCCTCTGTCTAGAAGTATCTGAAGCAACGTAAAGTTCAGTGCCCATACTGCGAAAATCAGAGGGGTTCCACCGATAGTTGGAGCAACGTTCGGATCAGCACCAAACTGAAGCATTTCGTGAAGGCAATCCTCGGAAACTCCGCGGGAGAGTGCCTCTGAAAATGGGGTGGTTCCCTCGTCTGGGTCAACGGCGTTGAAGTCAGCGCCTGCAGCAAGCAGCCGCTGCATGGCATCGCGGTCACAGTGAATCGCTGCGTCAACCAGTTGCCGGTTCAGTTCGTGTTTCATGATGGCACGAACACGATTTTACCAATGAGGTGAGACAACCATAGCCCTACCCCTTCAACAATAATTCTGCCGCGTTTCGCACCCTCGTCTGCAATTCCTTGGGTGCAAGAACCCTCGCCTGACCTCCCCAACTCAATATCCAACGGGTGATTTCCTCAAGGTCGCTCAGCTCCAGCGTCATCTCGAGGCCTTCACTGCCCTCTTTGCCCAGCAGCTTGATTTTTTGTGATGCGTGCCAGCGGCGCTCACTGACCAACCGGGCGGCGAAGGCATCGAACTGAAGGCGTATCTTGTAATGTCCCTTTCCTGTAAAAACGCCAAAGCTCGCACCGAGGTGCTTGGAAATTTCAAAATCCGCAGGGCGCTTGAATTTCGTGGTCGTGAGCTGGACGGTGCGCATCCGCGAGAGGACGAATGTGCGGAGTTGGTTACGCACGAGGTCAAAGGCGAAGAGATACCACTGGTTCTCAATGCAAGCCAAGTGGTAAGGCTGCACCCGCCGCTGCTCATAGCGCGAACTGCCCAGCTTCTTGTATTCAAAGACGATTTCCAGGGAGCGAAGCACCGCTTTGCTCAGACTCTCGAACAGAGCGATATCCGCCTCTGTTGATCCGAGGTTGCGGAAAGAAAACGATGCATCCAAGTCGCCCCAGGGAAACGTGATGCTCTCCCGCAACCCATCGCTGATTTTGTGGAAAGCGGCATGCAGCGGTTTCTCAAACGGGGTTCCCTTGTATTGGTCGAGCACCTTCTGGGCGACGAAAAGGGCAATAATTTCCCCTTCTGTGACTTCAATGCTTGGAAAGTTAGCTACGGGCCTGGAGTAGTAGAAGCCGAAACGCAGCGGGTCGTAATCGATGGGGAGGTTGAGCCGGTCGCGCATGAAGTCGATGTCCCTCTGAACGGTTTTTGCAGAAATCTCCAGCATCTCGGCCAGCTTGCGGCAATTGGGGAACTTGCCCTCCTTTATCTGCTGGTGGAGTTGCTGCATCCGGGCGAGGGACGGGCGGGAAAAGCCGCGTGAAGATGATGGTGGAAGGGATAATGGACTTCGCGTTGCCTTGCGGGATTGGCCGCTGGGTAAAGATGCGCGTGCAATCCTGAGTGTCTTGAGTGCCATGCACTAAGCCGATACTCCAGAGTAAATCCGCCAAGCAAGGAAATAATACGGGGGTAGGACAGTATTTGGCTGCCTCCTTCTGTTTGAATGGTCGCGTTGATGAAAGATCGGCTCCGTGGAATGGAGCGCAGCCAAGGAGGTCACCCGGTGATTCAAAAGGATTTGCAAGAAGGCAGCGCAGGATCTGCGGGGCCGACCTTTCAGCAACAACCCTCATTTCCAATACCATGAAATCGACACAAAAAATCCTTTCCATCTTGAGAAGCATCCTTGGCTTCGGTCCGGATAGGGTCGCCATCCCGGTGCAACTCGAATTCAATCTGCCCCGTTCACGGAGGTATGCCCGGTGAACAGTGTGCCTGCGTTGCAGAAATGATGCCTGAATTCAACCCAAGTCAGGCATCCCAAACGTCCATAATACTCACATGAAATTCACAATTGCACCTGCCGATCTGATAATGCTGCTCAAATCCGCTGGTATTACCCGCCCGAGAAAGGCGGACACGTTTACGCTTTCCGCTTGCGCGGCTCGGGTGTTTGTCGAATTCAAGGGGGATGTATCCGGCGTTGAGGAACTCGTTCTTTCCGAGGGAGCCGTAATTCTGCCCGCGCAGAAGTTTCTCGCTGTGCTTGGGACCTACAAGAACACACGATTTCTGAATATCGAGGGTGGACCGAATGGGTTGAAAATCCAGAGTTTCACCATGTCTGTCCTCGCTTGGAATCCCCGTCCGGAGCCCCCCGCCCAGTTTCATCTCTTTCCAGTGAAGGGTCTGGGCGTTGCTCCAACACCGGAACGCTGACGAAGCGCTCCGGTTCGCCTCCCCTTGTCGCACTGAGAAAGCGCTGGCCTCGTTAGCCCAGCGTTCTTTCTTGATAACCGAGGGATATTTCCTTTTACTCAAACTCCTACAATGAGCTTGGCTGCCGACAGATTAACGCAGGTTTTCACCTTTTTACGTGAATTCACCAGCCTTCAAAATCCCGTAAGTCGCGATTTGAGTGGCTATCCGTTTGTCGTCTCTCTTGCTGAAGCCCCATCGTCTCCATTCATCTCGATCCCTATTCGTCAAGGGACTACTGCGGAGGATGATTTCGTGCTGCAGGTTCGGCGACCGCGACTTACATCTCCGCGCAAACCCGATGATATTCTCGCTGAATGGGTTATCGTTTCCCAAGATCCCGATAAACAACCCGACCGCCGCGAGGCAATCAACCGGACTAGTGACGAAAGCACGGTCACTGAGAAATTCAACGGTTCTCCCGAAAGAATAGTCGCGTGGGAGCTTTGGCTGCGGGCGTGGAAGGAATGGGCTGACGCTGAACGTCCGAATCGAATTGCCGACAAGTTTTTCCAGAGAGTTTACGGCATGCGTGCGCTTTTGGAGCGAGAGTCCGAGAGCTTCGAACTTGTAATTGGCGACGGAATCCTGGCGTGCCGCGAGGCTGGCATTTCTCACCCGATTATCTCACAGAGGGTTGTTCTTAACTTCGATCCCGCGATTCCAGAGTTCACTATCCGCGTCTCAGACTCTGAATCCGAGCTGAACATGGCTCTTCTGTGGGAATTGCCAGAGAAGGTTACTGACGAAATCGCTCGCTGTGGGCGCGAGTTTGCCGAACAGGGTTTGTCGCCCGCAGACCCTGAGGGGTTAAAACCATTTCTAAATCGCGTAAAAATGGTGGTGTCATTCGGGGAATATTATGAATCGCCCCCGTCAAATCCACCTCGCTGCTTCATTTATTCTTCACCCGTTCTCTTTTTGCGTCGTCGAAGCGGCGGCTTCAATGCGGCGATTCAACGAATCATTGACGCGATTCCAAGGCTCGATGAGCAGGAACAATTACCGCCCGCTTTGATTCAGGTTTGTGGGATTTCAAATCCAAACCTTGGAATCAAGGGCGAGGACTCCGGGGAATATTCTGATTCCAATTACGGGAACGAGCGTTCGGATATCCTTTTTAGCAAGCCAGCCAACCGGGAGCAGGTCCAGATCGTGGATCGACTGAATCGCCACGGAACAGTCATCGTTCAAGGTCCACCCGGCACTGGAAAGAGCTACACTATCGGCAATATCATCGGCCATCTTCTGGCCAAAGGGGAAAAAATTCTCGTCACAGCGCACACAACAAAGGCGTTGCAAGTCGTACGTGCGCAGGTTGTTGATGAACTGCGTTCCCTGTGCGTGGCGGTCTTGGGCGATGATACTACTGCCAACGCCGAACTGGAAAAAGCCGTCAATTCCATCTTAGAGCACCTCGACAACGACCCGAAACAACTGGAACGGGAGGCGAACTGCCTCAATGAGGAAAGAGAGAAGCTCCTCAAGGAAATCAAGGAGGCCCGGGCGCTTTCACTACTGGTCAGGAATAATGAATTCCGAGAGATCGCCATCGGGGGCATGACTCTGTCACCAAGTGAGGCGGCCCGAACGGTAAAATGTGGAATTGGGCTAAATGACTGGCTGCCCGCACCGATTGCAGAATTGGAGCGTCCTCCTATTGAGGAGGCTGATATTCATCGGCTTTACAGCACGAACGATGAAATCGGTGCCGAAGAGGAGGCTGAACTACAACTGGCGAACCCGGCTTTAGGCGACCTGCCGGAACCACAGAAATACCGAAGCTTCGTCGATCTGCTCGACCAAGCATCCCGAACTGACAGAACGACAGGATCCAGATTCTGGAAACGAAATTTCCAGGACGCCGATGGCGATACTTTAGATGCTGCAAGCAAGTTAGCTGAGTTCATTCCCAAATTGCTCGACAGCCAGCCGTGGTATTTTCACGTCGCCGCCGAGGCAATGACGTCAGTCGAATTGCGGACAAAATGGGTTAATACCGCCGAAACGATCAAAAGGGTTACAGCGGAGGCTCATGAATTCAGCAGTATAGCTGCCGACCACGGCCCCGAGTTGAATGGATTACCGGACCTTGGTGATGAGGAGCTTGCAACACATTTATCCGAAATCGAGACCCATGTTCGCGAGAAGGGAAAAATCAGTTCATTCACGCTTCTTTTCAAACCGATGTGGCGGACCCTGATTCAAGCTTCGTCGGTCAATGGAAAGAAACCGGTAAAGGCGGATGAATTCGCCGCGCTTGGGAAACTGGTTCAAATCAGGGAGAGTCGCAGGCTCCTCGTTTTGCGGTGGGAGCGCACAATGGTTCAGTTGGGAGCTCACACTTCCGACCAACTTGGCGAAGCACCGGAGCAGATTCTCATCCATTACGCATCCGAGATCGAAAAGCTCGTCTCCTGGCAGAAATCCTTCCTTGATCCGCTCCTGTCTCATCTGCAATCAGCCGGATTCGACTGGGAGACATTCTTGGATTCCGTTCCGCAGCAGTTTGCAACAAATGGCCACCTTTGGAGGTTGAAGTTGGCGATTTGTGACGCTTTACCAACAGTTCTCTTGGCACGAATTAACGCTCTCAATTTGAAGGTCGCAAAAGAGCAGATGGAAAACGCGACAAGAGCGCTTCGGAGTATCTGTGACAACCCTGTTTGCAGCCGGGTTTCCCAGACGTTGATGGCAGCAGTGGTAAACAGGGATTCCGGCACATATGCAGACGCGTATGAGGTGCTCAGGGACTTGGAACGTAAGCGGTCAATCCTGGAACTCCGCAATCAGCTTCTCGCCAAATTAAAGGAGTTTGCTCCCGCTTGGGCGGAACTGATGCGAGCCCGCAGACCCCCTCATAATAGCGGGAATGCCCCGGGCGATATTAGGGCCGCTTGGACTTGGTTGCGTCTAACGCAGGAGTTGGAGGCAAGGGCAGCTCAGGCACCAGAAAACATCGACCGCTTAATTGAAGGCATGACAGGGCGGTTGTTCGAGTTGACAAGCACGATTTCCAGCAAACTCGCTTGGTCTCAACAAATTAGACGACTGGAAAAGAACCAGCAGGCTAGGATGGCTTTAACCGGTTGGCAACAGACAATACAGAGACTCGGGCGAGGAACAGGTCCACATGCAGCCGCGCGGCGTCAGAGCGCCCGTGAGGAAATGCGGAACGCAAAAGAGGCTGTTCCGGTTTGGGTAATGCCTCTCAAAAAGGTTTTGGAGAATTTCGATCCGGTTACCACCCGCTTCAACACCATAATCATCGACGAAGCAAGCCAGTGCGACGTGATGGGGCTTGTGCCACTTTTCATGGCGGACAAGATTATCGTAGTAGGGGACCATGAACAGGTCAGCCCCGATGCCGTTGGCATGAAGCAGGACGACGTAGAGCGTATTGTTCAACTCTACCTCGACGATATTCCGCAGAAACATCTCTACGATGGTAAGGCGTCTATTTACCAGTTCGCGCAGCGGGCGTTTTCAGGGATGATCATGCTGCGGGAGCATTTCCGGTGCGATTCGCAGATCATCAATTACTCGAATCGATTGGCGTATGGGGGCAAGATTGTCCCCCTCCGCGACACATCGCGGATAGCCACGAAACCCCCAGTCGTCCCGATTAAGGTCGATGGTGTCTGCGTCGATAAACGCAACCAACGCGAGGCAGAGATGATCGCGGCGCTGATTGAAGCATGCCTCGAACGCCAAGAATACAGGGAACAAGGGGGTATGCCTGTGACCTATGGCGTCATCTCGCTGATGGGGACCGAACAGGCGGACCTGATCCGCAATATTCTCACCCAGCACCTGAGCTCAGCCTTAGCGCGAATTGAACGCCACAGGATTATTTGCGGAAACCCCGCACAATTCCAAGGAGATGAGAGAGATGTCATCTTTCTTTCAATGGTGGACTCTCCATCAGGCGGGGGGCCAATCACGCTCCGCCGAGATGACAGATTTAAGAAACGTTTCAACGTAGCTGCCAGCCGGGCGCGCAACCAAGAGTGGCTTGTTTATTCGCTCGATCCAAATATCGACCTCCAGCCTGAAGACCTTCGTCGGGGCTTGATCGAGCACTTTATCGACCCTGATGCAATGGAAGAAAGGATTCAGGACGCAGAGCGGAAAGCAGATTCCGAGTTCGAACGTCGCGTTCTCCGTAGGCTGATTGGGGAGAACTACGTCGTGCATCCCCAGTGGAAAGTTGGAAAATATCGCATCGACTTGGTTATCGAAGGCGAACGCAGTCGACTCGCCGTGGAACTCGATGGTGACCGATACCACCCGCCGGAAAAACTTGCGGAAGACATGGAACGGCAGGCAATGCTTGAACGGGCCGGTTGGCGATTTGTCCGAATCCGAGGGAGTAGGTTCTTCCGCGATGAGGAAGCGGCACTCAAGCCGCTGTACGAAAAACTCGACCAGATCGATATTCGTCCAATTGCCCAAAATATTTCAAAGGAATTCGAGCAAGATTCGGCCGTTCGAGAAATACATGCCCGCGCGGTTGAAATTCTCGCAGCCTGGAATAATCCCACCAGCGGGTTAGACTGCGAGGGGGAAGCCGCGCACCGAGTAGATATTCCGAGTGTCCCCATCCCCGCCCAAAGCCCAAAGCCTGAATCACCCCGACATGTCGCCCCCCAACAACGGCAAGAGAGCACTTTAGTCCTGACGAGCGACCAGCCGTCGCCAAGAATTAACCGCGACGTCCCAGTTCTTGAATCTCTTCGGCAAAAGGAAATCGAAGTCTCCGCAAACATCCCTCTTAAGGGGCCGTTTACGATCACCCGATTTACCCGCCATACAGGACGGCCACTGCCGGAAATTCGCACTCTGGCATGGCGTGCAGCCCAATGGGCGGAAGATGATGATCCCATGCCGAGGCCCAAAGCCGAAGCCTTAGCCAGGCTTCTATGTATTAAACTCGCATGACAAACTGCGACTTCTGATCCGCCGCTCGCTGTCGGATGTTGTTTTCCATCTAATTGACTGCTCAGGAGATTCAGGGGCGGATCAATCCCCCGGAAACACCCAATGTTCGCCGCCAGCACCACGCGATGCAGAGCCGGATGGGGCAATGGGCACACGAATTCAGCGAGGCGGTGACGAACCAGAGTTTCGATCTTCCAGCCTACGTCGGCGATTACACGGCTGTTTCCGGGTGGGCCAGATCATGAACCTCCTCAACCTTGCGCCAGAGCTTCAGGAGAAGCTGCTGTTCATGCCAGGAGCTGCGAGTGGGCGGGACGCGGTTACGGAGCGGGAGATGCGGGTGGTTTGTGACGTGGCGCTGTTGGAGAGGCAGCGAAGGATGCCCGCTGCTCGACTCCAGTTCCCCTCTCAATGAGATATCTTCTTTTGCTCAGGCAACATTCCATTCCGGAGGCGGCACTCATAAGACCCTTCCTCTCGGCATCGATTGACAATCGTTGTCTCTTCGACAGGATCTCCCATCGTCCAATACAGGAGCCCATCTTCGGCGAAGTAGGTTAAAATCCTGTCGTAAAAGCGTCTATCGGAGCTGTGTTCTCGAATGTGACGCACCAGCGCCTCAAAAAGGGCCGTGTCCACTCGATCCCGAACGATATACTCGTGTGGCCATTCCGGCATTGTTTTTGCAAAAGTCCATCGAGAGGTTCCGATCCGCCACCGTGGAAACAGGAGGAGTTGCTGTTTATGGCGGGTGTGGCGTCGGGGAAATGATTGTGCGGGATTGTGAATTGTGATGGGATGCTGAAATGCCTTTATCGGAATACCTTCAGAGCCTGGGAAATCTTAGTGATGTGAAGCGCAACATTCTACGCGAATTATGGGGTGCTGACGATATAGACTTCCCCAAGCCTTGGGTTTTGAGTTCTCGATTGCTGGAAATTACCGGCCAAAAATACTTTGATCGCCGCACAAGAGAGCTCCGAGACGAACTCGGTTGCGCTATTGAAACGGAAAACTATCACGGGGAACACAGATACCGCCTTACCTCGGAAGAATTGAATCCGGCAAACCCCCGATTTTATCTTTCTGAAGCGGAGAAGCGAATGCTTTTTAGTCGCTACAACTACACATGCCAGGTATGCGGACAGCGATTTTCTGCTGGTGTTCGCGGTATTCAGGCAGATCATAAAGTTCCATTGATTCGGGGTGGGTCCCATGCGTTTACAAACTGGCAGCCTGCATGCAACGAGTGCAATGTCGCAAAAAGGCGTGCATGCGCTGGGTGCCAGGAAGATTGCCAGCAATGCCCGTGGGCTTTCCCTGAGAGAGTAGGACAGCTAACGCTTGTGCGGATTCCTCGTGAGACGCTTGGTGTTCTTGAAAGCCGTGCAGGGGGGAGTATAAAACTTCTGGAAGAGGAAATTATCAAGATCCTCATCGAAGCAACAAAACCACCTTCGTCGGGAAGCTAGCCAACGGCACCAGCAAAAACAGTCAAATGTTCTCGTTCGACATGGGCGGAAAATAGGGCAAGCTGAGACTCATTCGGTTTCCCCTTTTTCAGCAAAGCGAGACGAATGGCATTGCCGACAGCCCTTGCGACTGGAGGGGGAAAAGCATTTCCGACTTGTCGATAGGCTGCTGTCTTTCGGCCGGTAAAAGCCCAGTCGTCTGGGAACCCCTGAATGCGGGCAGCCATACGTGTTGTGAGGCGCGGCATTCCGTGTATCGGAAAATCCGGTCCAGGCGGATTGTCAACAATGCCAATTCCGTCTACTCCCAACTCTGCCCATTGGCGTCTAGCGCGTGTAGGTCCCAGATCAGGACCGCCATGTTTTTTTGATCCGCCCACGATAGTGGGAGCAACTTTCCCCGCTTTTTTAACCCATTCATTCACACCCAACCAGTCATTCGCCCCCAAAAGATCAGCAATGGCATCGGCCACAGTTGTTTTGGTTTTGAGTGGTTCTGGCCAGTGAAAAAATGGCGCATACTCCTTGCGAACCCCGACCAAAATAAATCGTGGGCGAAGCTGAGGAACTCCATAATCGCAGGCGTTGAGGACTCGCCAATCGACAGAATATCCAAGCGATATGATTTTTTTTAGGATGCTGAGGCGATATTCTCGAAATTTATCTTTAGAAAACCCAGAAACATTTTCCAGCATCACTGCACGCGGCGCAATCTCCTCAACCAACCTGAGGGCTTCTGGAAAAAGGTCACGCTCGTCTGCCGCACCAAGCTGCTTACCAGCGATCGAAAAAGGAGGACATGGGACGCCTCCGGCCAAAAGGTCTACGCCGTGGTAATCGGCTCCCGAAAACTCTCGGATATCTCCCTGTAATACATTCCACGAGGGACGATTTGCCCTCAACGTAGCGCAGGCGTATCCGTCGATCTCCACGAGTGCGCTATGAGTAAAACCCGCCTGCTCCAATCCCACAGCTTGACCACCTGCGCCAGCGCATATCTCCACTGAGGTCAGTGGGGAATTTGAATGGCGTTTTTGCATGTCGTAACTCCTGCTCCAATGAGGCAAAATTAGCAACGGAAAAGATGAGGATTACGCCCTGTCTTCATCAGTAAAATCCGCCGCCCTCCAAAGGTAAAGCGCCGCCATGGTCCGGTGCGGAGACCAGCGTTTGCCGTGCCGCGCCAACTGCTCTGGCTCTGGCATTTTCCGTTTCCTGTGAGAGATCAGAAAACCTTTGCGTACCCCGAGATCATGAACGGGGAGCACGTCTGGTCGCCCGAGATTGAAGATGAGGAGCATCTCGACAGTCCATCGCCCGATTCCTTTGATGGCAGTCAGCCTCTCCACGATCTCATCGTCCGTCATCCCGTCGCACTCGTCGATCGAAGGCACATCCCCGTCATTGGCCTTCTGCGCCAGGTCGAGGATGTAGCTGGCCTTGGGACGGGAAAGCCCGGCGGTTCGCAGAATTTCCGGCGTCACCTGTATGACGTCTTGAGCAGCGGGGAAGGGGAAGCGTCCGGTTCTGAAAAGCGCCTGGAACCGTCTGAGAATCGTCCCGGCAGCCGTTCCGCTCAACTGCTGGTGAACGATGGAGTGGACGAGGGACTCAAACGGGGGAAGCCGTCTTGGGCAATGCTGGATCGGGCCGATCTTCTCAATCAGCCGCGCCATTACCGGGTCGGCGCGGAGGTGGTCTATGGCGCGTTTGTTCAAAGTTGATTTCAAAGGTTAACCCCTGCTGATTTAACGGAAACTGACCCGAGCAAGGGGGTTCGGATACAAAGCTCCCGCCGACGCTTAATGACGACGACGGTTGCTTTCGATGGCTCCACCCGAAAGGATCTTGGGATTTCCTGTCGAGACACCTTCGAGATTCCTACTGTCTCCGCCCATCGGCTGACCCGTAGGGTTGTGGAGTGGCGAGAAGACGCTCCCATCGCGCTTTTTCAGTTGCGCTAAGCGCTTCCGAAGTTGCTTTCGTGTCTTCCACATAGAAATGTTTTTAATCTCAAACTCTTCCGAAGTCAATTCGCAGAGTCTGCCCGTCGTGACTCGATATTCAGCCGCTGAAATGTGGATCCAATCGTCATGGTTGCCGTACCCGCCTGGAAGGATTCGGAACGCACCGTCCTCACAACTTCCCCAAAAACTTCAGTAAGCCCAGCACGCCCAGCACGATTCACAGCGACGTGCCTACGGCGATCAAGCGGATTGCCTTTCGCTCGAACTTATCGAACCGGTCGCAAAGCCCGCGAAGCTGGTTTTTCATTCCATTGCGGTCGTGCTCGCCTCTTACCACGATTTCCAGGGCGGGGAGGCGGAGGTCGGCGCTGTGATTGGCGCAAAGCGTCAATCTTTCTGCGTGCGCCTCACGTCAAGAAGTGGACGAGCCAGTCCCATGGGGCTGTCGTCGCGACCAAGTTCACTGCTGGCAGCCAAAATGCGATTATAGATCGAGTTGGCGCAGCTACTCGCATTCTCCGCTTCAATCACCGTGGGATTGCGGTGCTTGGAATAATTCACCGGCTCGGCATGTTCCAAACGCTTGCCATACTCCGCGCTCATCGCTGCGATGATTGGTTCGATGAATGGCAGCAGCACTTTGCCTGCCTCTGTGCTAACCTTGCACCGGAGATCGGCATAGGCACGGCGCAATAAGGCGTAGCGGGCGGCGACGAGAAGCCGGTTGGCAGTGGCCAGAAGCGCACGCTGGTTCGCATCGTCGGGATTTTCGAGGAAGGCGTTGTAGGCGGCCTCATGATCGGCTGGGATATTTGCGTCTGCATATCTGCGTTCGCAGTTTCGCCAGTGCTCCCATCGATCTTCCAGAGTGCGGAGGGTAGCAACGGTGTCTTTGTTCAAGAACGGAAGCTTTAGGGTTTTGAGAATGGAAAGGAAGTGGTCGTCGAGTGCCATGATAGGATAGTGGGTTGATGTTTCACCCATGGGGGCGTGTCAACTTGTGAGCGCCGTGCTCGGAATTTCAAATACGCCAGATGCCGTGTCCCGCCTCGATTCCGATGAAAAAATGACTATCGGTTTAACCGACAGTCATTCTGGCCAACGAGGTGGGGCTCAATCCCTGACCGCAATCGTGCCCGCGATAACCACCCTGAATGCCGAACTCCTCCGTGATGCGTGCGGTCAGAGCTTCGTCAACCAGGCGGGCGGCACCCGCCCATCGCTCCGCCGCTCCCGCGAAGGAGTGGAGGGACTGGACGAGCGCGACCTGCTGCGCGGGCGAGAGTTTCACGCCGCTACGCCGTGGCGTAGGACGTCGATCTGAACGTCAGTGAGGTCGGCGGGCTTGCCGTGGCGCTCCCAAGTCGCGGGGTTGCGCCCGAAGCCAAGCTGGACTGAGAGGCTGGCTTTGGGCATGACGATCTCGTGGGCATGGAAGATGCGCGCGGCTTCTTCATGCTTCACTCCGGCTTTGCCGAGTGCCTTTGCCACCGCGCAGGCGGAAAAACCCATGATACGATTGAGCTTGGTGCCCTTGGGCCGTCCGGCTGTTGGTGCTGGCTGCTCTTCAACCGGCGCAGGCTGTTCAACGGGGGCGGGTTGCGGCGGCGAAACGGGTTGCACGGGCTCAGGCGCTGGCGTGGGTGCGCTCGCCGTGGCCAACGCGGTGAACGATTTGATCGTGGCATGGCGACCCCGACCTTCAAAGGTGACTTTGCCGTATTCGAGTTTCCCGCTGCACCCGGCCAGCGTGTCGAGGTTGTTGATTTTGTCGATGACCGGCTTCCGGCCCGATGCCGTGTAGCGGAAGTGAGATGCACCACGAGGGATGGGATGCGTGGTTTTGATAGATGCCGTGGTGGCGTTGGATGCGATGGTGATGTTCATGGTGTGTGTTGGTTGAGATTTATTCATCGTCGTCATCTTCCAGCGCGGGATTAGCCTGCGCGGATTGAACGATGGTGATTTGAAATTCGCTGCCGTCTTTCATGCGGAACACCACGCCCCGGTTGCGGGTCATGATGCCGTGGTCTTCGAAAGAGGCGGCGCTTTTGAGTTGGTCGATGATGGAGTCGCCGTCTTCGCCGGTCTGGTATTCCAGTTCGAGGAGGGTGGTTTCGATGTCGTGCTCGGTCATAGTGTTATTTCCCTTCTGATTTTCCCGCCTGCCGCCCAGCGTTGTATGCGGCTTCGAGCGCCTCGCGAATTTCCCAAACGGCCAATTCGTGAAAATCAAGGCTGTCCATCCTGCGGGTTTCGAGTGTTTCCAAATCGAGTATTTCGCGGGCGATCTTCGCGGCGTAGGGCTGGGCTTTTGCGGTGGCGGTTGATTTCGTTTTCATGGTCATGTATTCGCTCTATCCGGGGAGGATATGAAGGTATTAAGATCGCTTTATTTACAGCTCGCCGGGGCCAGTAGGCGCGGCTTTTGATTGAAGCGCATTCCCCTTCCAGACCAGTAGATGCGAGGGTTCCTGTCGCACCATGCCCTTGCGAACGAGCACGCCGATGATGCCCTCATAGGTTTCCAAATTCATGTGGCCCATGAGCCGGGCGTAAAGATGGCCGCTCGGCACGCTGCCCAAATCCCTGATGGTCTCAGCAACGGCGGCAACGATGTTCGCTGTGGCAGCGATGCGTTTCTGGTCGGTCGATTCGGTGGTGGCGTTCATAAAAATCAAGCGTAGAAAGCTTCGTCCGTCGTGTTGATGGCGACGCGGCTGAATTCCCGCACGTCCCGCTTCCATTGGCCATAAAGCGACCCAAGCACCTCTTCAATGCGCTTCGGGGTTGCCTCATTGCAGACATCAGCCAGATGCCGACCCAGCCGGGAATCCAGAAACCGCCGGGCGGCTGGCAGTTCCATCTTGAGGCGCTTCGCGGTGAAGCGCACCGCGTGGTCAAAAGCATCAGCGGCTTCGGAGTCGCTCAGTTTCAGGTTCTCTTGGATGGTGTGATGGAATCCCCAAGATTCGATTCCCGTGGCGATTTTCGCGGTGGCGTTTGCGGTTGCTGCTTTGTTCGTTTTCATGGTGCTGTGATGCTCCTTTTTCCGAATATCATCGAGTTATCTAATAACCTTTAGTATCAGTTGTTTAGAGCATCAGGCACGGCGTTTGATTCGCTGGCGGCGGTGAACGCGTCGGAGATTTTCAACCAACCCGTGCGGGTGTTTTGGTTCCAGAATTCAGGGAGCTTGAAGTGGGCTGTGTCGGCACCGGGCGTGCTCCGCATCAGTTCCTTGACGATCTCGCGGGCCTCTTCCGGACTCCCCACTTCCCTGATGGTTTCAAGCAGAACGTCGCAGTATGATCCGCTGCGGTGGGTGATGGGCGTGTGCCCTATTGCAGACCAGATTATGATTTCGGCTTTCATGCTGGCGTTGGTGGTTGGCGTCGTTTTCATTGGTGCTGTGATCACTCTTTTTCTGAGAATCCTCCACTTATGAATGTGACTTTATCTGCGGGCATCCAGGCGCGGTTGGCACAGCTGTTGTTACTTGCTATCACCCGGTTCCGGGCTGATGGATTCAGCCCCGATCAACTTGGTCATGAACCCAGCCGCCACCGCCATGCTTTCTGCATCAAGGTAGTGGTTGTCGCGGTCGCCGATCTGTTTCCATACCCATTTGCCGCTCTTCTCCTGGACCCGATGCTCGCTCTGCATCTGTGCCAGGTAGCCGCAGTCCACGAACACCAGCGAGGGGTGGATATTGAAACGCTCTTGGATAGCCTCCAGATCGTCGAACGTCAGGATTTTCTCGTTCCAGATCAGCCGGGATGAGCCGTCGACCGCCCACGACCGCACAATGACAAACAAACAGTCCCTTTGTACGTCCGCGCAGAGCATGCGGAGGGGAACAGCGTGTTCGGGATGGGGCGGCGGCTGGATGCGCCCACGGGTATCGATGCGCGCTTCCTCTTCCCACAACTCCCCGCGCTTGTAACCGCTGGGAGCAATTTCCAAGTCCAAATCGTCCGGCTGATCCCGCCACGCCAGCGCGAGCCGCTTTTGGAAAAACTGAGCCAAGAGCGATGTGTCGCCCTGGCGCGCCGCCATCTTCGCCCGGAGATACAATTCCGCCAGTGCTCCCCACGGCATCGTTGCCAGAGCGTTCCAGTGGAACCCAACGTTCGCCTTCGCCGCTTTCGGGTTCTGGGCGACAAACTGGCCGGTGGCATTCAACCGCCGCCGCATATCGTCGCCATCGGGTAAATAGGCATTGCAGCCCTCGCACCGCAGCGCCGTCGTTTCATGGACGCGGGCGAAATCATACTGGCCGTTCTCGTCCCGGCAGTCTTTGCTCCACTCGATATTCTCCCACTTGAACGGCTGCCGGTGACCGCACTGTGGACACGCAAACATCCATTCCCGTTGATCCGTCATTTCAAACTTCCGGTGAATGTCGTCCCCCTCAACACCGCCCTGGGAGGAAAAGATGCATTTGCCCAACCACCCGAATGCGGTCACGCGCGCCTCGGCTTCCGCCAGGTGCCCGCTCGGGAACTGCCAGCACTCATCGGCCAGCAAGTAGCGAATCGAACGGCGCTGGAGATTGGTCCGGTTGTGCGCCCCAAGCATCCAAAGCGTCATGCCATTGGCAAAATGGATCGTCGTGTTCCGTTTCTTATGCCGGTTGGCCGGATACAGCCGCCGCACCGGTTCGCACGCGTCGAAAAGTTTCTGGAGCCGAGCCTCGCTTTGATCCTTGGCATCCTCATCTGTTTCATTCAACCACAGGGCCGGGCCCGGCATGTTGGCGACGATGTAAGCCAGCGCGATCTCCATCACCATCGTCTTGCTCGCCTGGACCGCAGCGATAATTGTCACCAGCCGCACCCGAGGATCGGTGATCGCTTCAAACACATCCCGGATCTGCAACGAGTTCTCAATGCGGAACGCTCCCGGTTGTGGCGAATACGGAATCGAGCGGATATGTTCCTCGGCCCACTGCCAGATGGGACGGCGGTCGGGCGGTTCGCACACGCCCCTCCACATGCCGGAATACAGGTTCATTCAATGGAGGCCGCTTCGCGCAGGACTGCGTCGAGCGCGTTCTGGTTGATCTGCTGGATGTCTACCGCGTCGTGCCCGACATAAAGGGGCGGCAGTTCCAGCGTCAGCTTCGCATAAAGCAGATTCTTCAAGAGCGCCATGCGCCGGTGCCACTCGCCTTCCACCTCGGCTTTAAGAAGGTAGAGCCCCTTCTTGAGCGCCACCCGCAGTTCCCGGTCCTCAATCTCGGCCAGTGTTTTGCGTGCTCGCAGGGCGGCAACATCCACCTCGCTCGCCACCTTCGCAGCTTTCAACCCGCGCCCCCGGACGAACTCGCGCCACGCGACAACGTCATACGAGCCGTTGGGGGCTGCCGGTGGTGCTCCCTCCAGTTTCTGCCAGCGGGTGACCTGGCGGCGACCGGCTCCAAGCAGCACGGCCAGCTCAACCGCCGTCTTCGCTGTCGTCACGGAGTCATTGCATCCGGCGGCTTTGGCGACAACCCGCGCGTGTTCAGCTGGGGAGAGTGTTTTTCCCGAGGCGCTCTTACGCAGGATATTTTTCAAGTCCGCGTCGAGAATCTTGGCGTAAACTTCAGGCGAAATGTGTTCCATGCCTGAGGCGTGATGTCAAATGTCCCACATTGCAGACCGCGAACGGTCAAATGTCCCACATTGACGGGAGGCGTTTTACAGAGAAAAAGCGGTTCAAAAGGCACGCTGAAAAGTGGGACATCTGAAAATGAGGTTCTCTCTTAACCTCATGACTGGACAGGCCAACCCGGAGAGCCTTTATTGGAACAGGGACCCCGAAAAGTCTGTAACATGCTGCCGTTCTAGTAGTTGTGACTCCTGGATGTTTGTTATTGGGTCGTGTAGGGAGAGAGTGAGTAACGTCAGAAGATTACAAGGTAAGAACTGATAAGCTTCGAAGCGCTTGTTGCTGTGTGATGCTCGTCCACGAGGGAGGCGAGGCGTTGCTGCGAGACTTGTGGTGTTGGTCACAACCAATGCGCGGTGTCAACTGCTCGCGCGTCGATGGAATGTCCGGCGCAAAAAGGGGTAAGAGTTTCGAACATCCTTGCGCGAGGATTGCCGTCGGTATTGGCTACAGTAAACAGCCCGTTGGGGGTGGGTGTTTTTCACCCATCCCTTCGCCATGCCCTATGCTGAACATAGCCCTCGCCATCGCGCCATGCTGGCCCGTGGTGGCTACTTACCCACTCCGAGGGTGATGGGAGCGGATGGCGTCAAAAGGGGTTGCTTCAACTCCGCCCCTTTCGCTCCGGGTTCCAAGCAAGGGTGTATGTTTAATATATACCCTTCACCCCGTGAACCTGCTGTCGGTTAAAGCGACGGCAGGCCGTGGCCCGGAGGCGTTCACAACATGAAGTCGAAAAGCTGACCCTCGGTTCAATCTAGGGTCAGAGATCCCGCTTCCCAAGGGAATCGAAACCCCCGAGCCCCTTTCCGTAAGCTGAAAACTCCCGCGCCACGAACAACAGTGAAAGACTCGTCAAAGAAAGGAAGTTGGGACACTTGGGACGGCAAACGGCCACACCTTTATATTAGCTATTTTCATTTTATTTCCGTTTTCTTAATTCCTGAAATTAAATTGTTTTTACCATTGTATAGATTGATGAAGTGGTGTCCCAAGTGTCCCAAGTTCTGAATCACTACAGCTCTTTCGTCTCTGTTCATGGGACTTTGCTTGAGGGGTTTCGGAAATCGCTACAGCGAGGCAATCACCACCGGAGCCAACAAAGGATGTCGGTTAAAGCTACACCCTTTCCGAATTCTTCCAGTGCAGGCACAATCCAATTCTACCCGCACGAATACACGCGCCTCAAATGGGCACTCCGCACCTTTGATGATCGGCGGCCTCTCCCGCTGCAGCCACACAATCACGCCACGCTGACCCGTGGGGGCTTTCAACCACAAAACAATGCATGCATGCCGGTTGGCATCAAGCGAGGCAACACAGCGATTCGCAGCCAACGGTGTTGATGGCCTTATCGAAAGTAACCCCATCACCAGTCACGACCCCGCCCGAGGGGTGTCGAAACTTTCGACGCCCTTTCCAAATTTAACCCGTGGGTGAAATTTGAATCACCTTCATCCCCTCTACCGAAAGCACGCTAGTCACGCCCCCAGCCCAGCTCTGCCCACGGTTTGCTCGTTTAGTTAACTAAACGACTACCCGGCTGCCGGGGGCTAAATGCCCGGTGGAGGTTATGAGCCAAAACCCCGGGTGCATTATTCTCAAGGGATCATAGCTCATATCCTAAAGGAATATGAGCCTATTGATCCTTTGGGGGATCAAAACCAGTTTTGAACGGTTATGATCCTTTTGAGCTATCCGGGGTTTTGACCCGCCGAAATCGGTGATCTGATTGCTCGACCAACCCATTCTCCCGGGCCTCTGCCAAGAGTCGTTTGAAGGTGGCCTCGCTCATGCAGAGAATCTGCAGGGCTGCTTCTGCCCAGTCTTTCCGGGTCAATGGGTTTACGTCCAAGATACATAACAGAGCGTCCACATCGAACTTCTTGGGTCTGCCTCCCTTTGCCCCGCGAAGTTCCGTGGCATCGGCACCCTCGTCCCGGGTCATGAGCGGGTGCAACCATTGAACGACGAAAGGCGTCACAGGCGGGAAGTTTCTCAAGATGGGCTCGACCACGTAACGATTCTCTTCCTGATGCCGTGTGAGCGTGAGGATCGTGTCCGGGTCGCGGGCGAAAACTCCGCTGCCGGAAATGCGGTCAATGGAATCCTTCGCGGCAGGATTGCCCTTGGCAAAATGGGAACCGAAAACCACCGCCGCGCCGGTTTTAATCGCCAGCTTCTCGATCTCGTTGAGCATGCCCGCGACTTCACCCGCGTTGTTTTCATCGCGTGCTCCTAATACCTTGTAGATCGGATCGACGACGATCAGGGAAAGGTCGAGGCCTTTGAGTTCGTCGGCCAGCTGCGACTGGATGGAACTGAGATCGGCGGCATGGCCCCGAAGGTTCCAGACGAAGAGATTGCCGGGAGGGATGATGATCTCCTTCGCTTGCGCCACATCCATGCAGCGTTGCCGGAAGAAATATTCCTGAATCTCCAGGTTGATGTAACAGACTTTTCCCTGCTGGGTCTCGAATCCCCACCACGGCGCTCCACAGGCCACGGACAGCGCCAAATCAACCAGCGTCCACGTTTTGAAGGATTTTGAGCCGCCGCCAAGCACCATCTTCGAGCCTCGGTGCAGGATGCCGGAGACCACGGTGTCGGGCGGATTCATGTTTTTCGAAGCAAACTGCTGCCACTCCACCACCGGAGGCAGTGGGACGAAATCCTTCTTCTCGGTTTCGGGCATTTCCTCGGTCCATGTCTCGTTCATTGCAGCACCCCCGGGTTGAAGAAGAATACCGTTTGGCGAACAGAGAAGCCGGTTTCAATGCGCCGCAGCCCCTCGGGCAATCGCACGAACTGGCACCGCGTCCAAGTGGCGGGATCGGCCCCGAGGGAGACGGCGTAACGCATGAACTTGCGGAGGCGCTCCTCCGGTTGCCCGGCGCACGGAAACCAACCATGGAGCGACTTACCTCCCGAATGCACGACCATCGCGAGCGGAGCCAACTCAGACAAACGCCAGAGCACGGAGGCGCAGACGTCGGCCACGCTGATCCCGTCGCTCGTTAGTTTTTGGATGAGAAGCGCGAGTGGCGTGAGCCTACCGTTGGTGGTTGCCGTGGGACTGAAATCGCATTCCACGACCAGATACCGACGCGGTCCCGTATTCTCCGAGGTGCGAGGGGAAATCGCCCCATCGCGCTTGCGCCGACCGCCCTCCGCCGTCATGGGACTGGGGACGATGAAGGAAAGCATGGAGAGTTGGCCCCGCCATTCCTCGCGGGTGCCAGTGCCGAAGACCTTGCTGGTCCGACCGCAACAAAGCAGCGGGTTGCCCGGAAAGAGCCGGTCGATTAGCTTCTCTGCCGTCGCGGATTCATCCAGCCGCACCGGCGAGCGCTCCCATAGATCGACGAGGTGAACGCCCTTGCGAACAACGGCCTCGATTTGCTCCACGTTCCGCTGCGGCCAGCGCTGGAAGGACTTTGCCGATGTGCCCGAATTGTCCGACGAACATGGAGACCCGGAAGCATAAGCCGCCGAGTTGCGGATGGCGTCCGGAATCTCGTGTGCTTCCAGATCCCGCCCACAACTAGCGGATGCCGCCTCTAACACAGCTACAATCTCCGTTTCAGGGAGATGGCGGTGCAGCGCCAACGCGCATCGGAAAAGCCATTGGTGAACGCCCCCGCCGGATGTGGGGCAGGCAGCCAACAGGTCGCGAACGTACCCGGGCAACGATGAGCTTTTGACATGCCCACTCATTGGCTGACCTCAGTGTGTGGGTTCAGTCCGATCTGGTCGTCGGAGCCGGGTGCCTCGCAAGGGGTGCCCGGTTTTTCTTTTGCCTTTTCCTTTTGCTGCCGTGCATGAGAAGCCTTGCGGGCTTTGCTGTAGGAGAGGCACGCCGTCTCGGTTTTCATCAGGATGTTCCGCACACCGGTCAGGCGGCAGAATTTCCGCACGATGGCCGAGAGGGCAGCCCGGGTGACATGGAGATGGGGCGCAAGGGCCGCGAGGGCTTGGTAATTAAATAAATCGGGGCGCAAGGTCCAAACGATGGAGCAGAAGCGCCGGAAACCTTGGGGGAGGTTGACGTTGCCGCTCTGGGTGCGCTCAAAACAGAAATTGAGCACCTCATTCATGATTTTGGCCATTACGGCGATTGCTTCTTCTTCGCTGATTTTGCTTTCTTCCGGCCCATCAATGGCGTCGGCTATATCGGGATGGTAGATCGGTTCGCGCTGGTGGTCGTCGTTCCAGCCGTAGCCGGATTGGGAGTGGTGGAGGTAGTTCATGGGAAATTAGTCTTTCTTCTGGGTGAGGGTTTCGAGGAGCGCCTTCCGAAGGCAAATCTCGACGTAGCTGCTTAGAGAGCGCCCATCGGTAAATGCCAAGCGCGAGGCTTGGGCGTGGACTTCTGGGCTCAACGTCATGTTAACGCGCCGCCGCTTGGTCGGTTTGTGAGGGTGACCGTCCGGTATAGTTGAAGTAATCATTCGGCAAGTTTACACACGCGGACACACGTGCAACCGCCGTTTGACAATGTTTATAAACGTGCGCATGTTTACTCACCAAATGATCACTTCAATGAAATCGAACAAACAGCGGATCAATATCTCGGTCGACCCCTCTGTCCACCAACGCTTCACCCTTTACACGGAGCGAACCAATCAGTCGGTATCCGGCGTTCTGAATGAGGTAATGGATCTTTACTGTCCAGATGGGGGCGGCAAAAATATTGCCACCCCGGTCCTACAGTGTTTGCGCGAGCGCCTTCTTGCGCAGGACCGGTTCGCTTTCCGGCGCGTCGTCGCCAAATTGGCGCTCGACGCCGGACTCGAGGAAATCGGTTTAGATGAAACCGATCCCGAGGATGCCTGCGAAATCCCCCCCGAACACCGCTCGGAGTGGGTTGGCATGGTTGGGAAAACCAAAATTGGCTTACAGCTTGCGATGGACCTAAGCCGTGAACCGGACATTACGTTAGGGCGTGCTTTGCTCTTTCGGGGAACCCACCAGTGTAAACGCGTCCTTCTGGTCGTCCCCTACAGGCTAGCAATCCCGTTGAAAGTGCTCGCAGTTGTAGCACAAGCTGGTCTTGAGGCAGTGGGAGTTGATCTCCTTGAAACGGCTTTGCGATCCAGGTCGCGCAGAGAGTTGCCAGTTGGTAATGGTGACCCTCTATAGAGAATATTTGACTGTCAGCGGATCGTAGCGATCTCGATGGCTACACAGCCACTCGGGGACGCCAAGATCCCGCGCGCAAGGGTTTGACCGCTGCCGCCCCCGGCCTTACGCTTTTTCCATGATCGTCGGCCAGCCCATCCCCTTTGAAGCGCGAACCGAGCTGTGCATTCCGCTGGCTTCCGCAAGCGTGCAGGCTGGGTTTCCGTCGCCGGCCGAGGATCACATGGAAAACTCGCTCGACCTCAACGAGCACCTCGTGAGCAATCCCGCCGCGACCTTTTTCGTTCGTGTCCGTGGCAATTCGATGAGAGACGCCGGAATTCAAGGCGGCGACCTCTTGGTCGTGGACCGCTCAATCACGCCGGGCGACCGGCAGATCGTCATCGCCATGCTGGATGGGGAGTTCACCGTGAAACGCCTTTGCAAACGCGGTGACCGCATTTTCCTCGAAGCCGAAAACGTCGACTTCGAACCCCTCGAAATCAGTGAGTCCCAGGAACTGACCATCTGGGGCGTTGTCACCTTTGTCATTCATCCAGCCCGATGAACGCGCGCTTCGCACTCGTGGATTGTAATAATTTTTACGCGTCCTGCGAGCGTGTATTCAACCCTCGACTCATTGGCAAGCCGGTGGTGGTGTTGAGCAATAACGATGGCTGCGTAATTGCCCGGAGCGAGGAGGCCAAACTGCTCGGAATCGAAATGGGCGCACCGGCGTTCAAGAACGAGGAGAATTTCCGCCGGCACGGCGTGCAGGTATTGAGTTCCAACTACGCCCTCTATGGCGACATGTCGGCGCGTGTGATGGCAACCCTACGCCCATCGGCGATCAGCATGGAGGTTTACTCCATTGATGAAGCCTTCCTTGGGCTGGAACCGTGGCAGGGGGAGACGTATTGCCGGGAATTGAGGGCCAAGGTTCGGCAGTGGACGGGTATCCCTGTCTCAGTGGGGATTGCCACGACCAAAACACTTGCGAAACTGGCCAACCGGATCGCAAAGAAAACGCCCTCCCTCAAAGGCGTGTTTGATCTAACTGCATCCCTCGATCCCGACGCCGTCCTTGCCCGTGTCCCGTGTGGGGATGTTTGGGGAATTGGCAAGCGGCTTGCGGAGCGTTTGACCGCCGTGGGCATCCAGACGGCGCTCGATTTGAAACAGGCGGACATGGCGCTGGTGCGCCGGGAGTTGGGGGTAGTGGGTGAACGAACCGCCCGCGAACTCAGCGGCGTCTCGTGTCTGACTCTGGATGAAGCGCCCGACCCGCAAAAGGGGATTGCCACCGCCCGCTCGTTCGGACAACCGATTGAGGCGATTGAGGAACTGGAACAAGCCCTCGCCACCTACACGGCCCGGGCCGCCGAGAAACTCCGCGCCGGGAGTCAGTTGGCCGGGCGCATCCAAGTCCACCTTGAAACAAGCCCGTTCCGGCCCGATCAGCCGCAGTATTTCCCGGTTGCCCAAGCAGCCATGCCCGACCCGACATCTCACACGCCCGCGTTGATTTCCGCCGCCACGGCCTTGCTTCGGAAGATATACAGGCCTGGCTATCGCTACAAGAAGGTGGGCGTATTCCTCACAGAACTTTGCTCGGCATCAACAGCCCAGCTCACCTTGTTCGGGGCAAAGCCCAACAGCGCATACGCCCGGCTCGATTCCCTCGTGGATCAGATCAACCGCCAATACGGCTCTAACACCTTACGCTACGGCTCGATGGGCTTCCAGCAGCAGTGGCACATGCGCCAGGAACGGAAATCCCGCGCCTTTACTACCCGCTGGGATGAATTGCTGGTCGCGCGTGCGTAGGTGGCGCTAAAGAGGAATCTGGTTTTTCAGCGACGCTTTGACCCGGGCATTTTCCGGCAGGACCGACTCTCAAACCTTCAACGATAAGAGGGGGTGCGGGGTCTGGCCAAAGGGGGAGCAGGGAAGCTGGCTGGGCCCCGCGTATTTTATGCATCTGCTTGATGCATATGCCAGAACCGGAAGTTCCGCGCTTTTACCAAGCGGGTGCGTAAAAAAACATTCTACCCATGACATTTCAGGTTACGCTTTTAGAGCTGCCATGCCTGAAACCGACTTTGTCATTTACGATCTTGAAACAACCGGACTCTCGTCGGATTCGCACGAGATCATCCAGATTGCAGCGATGAAATTTCGCGACGGCAAGCTTGTCCGCTCGGAATCCTTTTTTAGCTACGCCAAACCCGCTCAATCCATCCCGGCCTTCATCACCAGTTACACGGGCATCTCTAACCGTCACGTCGCAGCCTCGCCTCGTCCTCATGAGGTCTTGATCCAATTTTCTCAATTTGTCGGCGATGCGAAGTTGATCGCCCACAATGGGCATCGGTTTGACTCAAAGTTTCTTTCGGCAACCTGCGCTCGGCATGGAATCCCTACGAAAGAGGTTCCATCGATTGATTCCATCAACCTCTCACGCCGTCTCTTCGGAACAGTGCGCGGCACCGGGCACGGCTTGGATCGCGTCGTTTCCCGCTGCTGCATCTCGAAAAGCGGGATCGCTCGGCACGACGCGAGGGGAGACGTGGAGCTACTTGGTCTTGCCGTCGAAGTTATGTGGCAGAAACTCAAACTTGATCACCAGTGTTCGGGCGTCCCCACCCATGGGACGCGACTCCCAGCGTAAGTCGCCGCTTGATGGGATTTCACGTAAAAAAATTACCAGCCACTGGCTTTACGCTGATCGCTGAGACATGATCCCGCCCATGAGAACATTGAGAGTGCTGATTTTCGTGGATGAATCAAATGTCGTCAGTTCGGTGCGGACAGTGAATCGCAGCCTCGACTGGCTTCAATTGCGTGACCACCTCACGAAGGCAGACAAGGGGAGGGAACTGATCGAAATGGTGATTTACGCTGGACTGCCGCCAGCCATGCCAGAATGGCAAAGCGAACGAGACAAGAAGAACAAGTTCTTATTCTGGCTTCGGTCCCACGGATTTATGGTGGTCACCAAAGAAGGCTCTCCCGCCGAGGAAAAGCACTACAAAGCGAACGTTGACGTCTTGATGGCAATCGACGCCGTAGAGTTGTCAGTAGAGATGCGCCCCGACGTGGTTGTTCTGGTAACAGGAGATGCAGATTTCGCCCACTTGGCGCTGCAATTGAGGCGGCGCGGAATTCGCGTCGAGGTGGCTTCTGTAGCGCAGAACCTCGGAAGCGCACTCAAAGCCTCCGCCAATGAGATCATCGATTTGGCTCCTTTATTTAATTCGTTCGCTGCGATGTAGCGGACAGGCACCACGTTAAGCGCTTCTCATTTTCCCTTCCCGCGCACAAACCCTTATGGTAATGCCATTCGGCATGTCTACAGCCCAAGAACAAATCGAAGAACTCCAGCGTCAAATCGAAACCCTGCGTAATCGCGCCGTTTTGGAATTAAAGGTGAAACTGGCCGAGGCCCGAGGCGATGTCGTCGCAATGGAGCACCAGCTTGCAGAAATGACCGGCAACGCCGCGCCAGCAAAAGCCAGGGAACCGAAAAAGGCTCGCGTTAGCATCACAATTGATCAGGTCGTGGGAGCCATCAAAAGCGGGGCGACCAATTATCGGGCCGTGGCCAACGCGCTCTGCTGCTCATCGGCTACCGCGACAAAGAAGATCAAGGCCGAAGGCAAGAAGGCCGGAATCACGAGCACCGGCGAGAAGGCTAATTTCAGGTTGTCGGTGAAATAACCCGCGTGATCAACTTCACTCGCAAGGTCGGCGAGACGATCAACATCGGCGATGCCATCGAACTGCGCGTTACGCGAATTGAGGACGGCGTGGTTCGTATTGCCCTCGACGCTCCGAAGGAAATCCTGATCTTTCGCGGGGAGCTTTACCGCGAAATTCATAAACAGCGAGAGGCGGATTCCAGCGGTTCAAGTCCATTACCTGAATGAAAATGTCGCTGCTCAAACAGAAATCTCCCGGCTGGCCGTCGATCCGCCAGCAATTGAAAGGATGGTCTCATCCCAATCTTGTGGCGTTGGTGAAAGACCTCTACGAAGCTTCGGTTGGCAATCGCGATTTCCTTCACGCCCGAGTCGAAGCCGAAGATGATAGCGGAGGCGCTCTTGAGATTTACCGAGACAAGATCGTCGAACAGTTTTTCCCGAAGCGCGGTGTTGAAAAATTGAAGCTTGGCGAGGCTCGCAAAGCCATACGCGACTACCGAAAAGCCACGGGGAACCTTGCTGGAACCTTGGAACTAATGCTGACCTACGTGGAAACCGGCACGGATTACACACAGCAATTCGGTGATATCGATGATAAATATTACGACAGTTTGGAGTCCGTCATTTTGGAAATAGCCAAACTGTTCATGAAGGACGGCGCTGAACATTATCCTCTGTTCCGCGACCGTATTCGTCAGCTTGTAAAGAAGGCGGATGGCATCGGGTGGGGGTACAGCGATTTCGTTACGCAGGAGGTTTCTCTCTTGGAAGAGGCGTTTGCGAAGAGACAACGATAACCCTCTTGCCGCTCGATCAAGTATGAGCGCCGTCGAGGATTCGTCTGCTCAGCTTTTACCCTTTTGCACCCAGATTTCACCCCAGCTTCTCCGCAATCTTCTGCCGCTGCTGGTGCCTGGCGAGCCGCTGGTTGGTCACCAGAAATTGGTGGACTTCGTCGCGCATGAACCGCAGCGATGAGCCGAGTCGGAAATGGGGCAGACCGCGCACAATGAGATTCTGGATGTGGCGCTCCGAGCAGCGGTAGTATTCCGCTGTTTCCTTCAGCGTCATGATTTCGGGCAGTTGATCGGTATTCATAATGGTGTGATGGGGAGTAGTTCATTTGATTTTTTCGGCATGATTGCAAACCACGCCTTGGCATCCTCGGGCGCGACCAATTCTCGGTAGTGTTGGAAGATCATCATCGGCGAATTCCCGCATTCAAGTGCCACGCGGGGTGTGTCTGCTATTAGCGCCAGTCGATAGCTGATGTAAGAGTGGCGTAGCGCGTTTCGCTTATGAGGTAGATTTTTGTCCCGAATGATCTTGTTCAAATATCCAGACGAAAACGGCGCAATTTCCCCGGCTGTGCGCACATGAGGTTCAAGCCACGCCTTCAAATTTTCCGAAATCGGCACCAAGCGCCGGGCGGCGGTCTTTGCCTTGGACGCAGCTACGGTGATGAAGCCGCGCTCCAGATTGACCTCGCTCCAATCCAACCGCAGCGCTTCAGCCGCCCGCAAGCCCGCGAATGCCCCAATCACAAACGTGGGAATCCCACACGCTGGAATACCGTCCAAAATGCGCTGCAGTTCCTCGGGCGTGTAGATTTCGATATCGACTGGTGGCTCTTTCCAAGACTCAACGGATGTTATCGTTTCCGCGAAGATCAGTTTCTCCTTCATGGCCCAAGAGGCGAAGGCTTTAAGCGTCTTTAATACGGAGTTTTTTGTGATGGGGCTTTGATATTTTTCCTCCAGCCAGGCGACGGTTTTTTGGCCTGAAGGCAGATCACATTGCTCCGCTGGAACCCACTTGAGCACCGCGCGCATAACTGTGCCAACAGACCCAATCCAACCCGCCGAAAGGTGCCTGCGTTTGCGCGATTCCAGATAGAGTCGCAACATCTCGCTGATGGGTAACCGCACGGAGCCTATGGGGTGGTGCTGGATGTAGAACGCCACGGCCCGATGTAATGTCAATACGGGATCGGCAGGCATCCCCAACTGGCGAACGGCTCCGGCGAATGACTCGATAGCCAGGTGGAGGGGGAGCGCAATCCCGCCCAGAGCAGCACGGGCGGCGACGAGCGATTCGATGTCCGTTGTGGTGATTGCCTTATCAGTGGCTGCGGTTTCGGATGCAAGCTGGCAGAGGATCGTTTTGGCTTCTCGTTTGGCCCGGGCTTTGTCCGAGAATGTCCGTCGTTCGCGCAAACCGGCCCGGTAGAATGCGAGTTGGAACATAGGTCTACCGCGCGACGTGAGCGTGTAGATTTTGACGGTGTCGCGTCCGTTGCTCATTTCGATGGGAGCGCTCATATTTTACGGAACGGGTTGATGAGTATTCTGCGGGCATGTTGGGTTTGCTCAACACGCTTCACCTGCTTTTCTCTGCCTAATAATATCAGCAGGGGGCATGCCAGTTTCGATCTTCGCCCACCGCCTCCTCTGGACGTTCTGGTCGGTCTCGGTAATCAATGATCGAATCTCAAACTCGGTGATTGGGTCGTGGCCGTTCGGCATTCTCTGAAGAAATCGCGACTCCTCTTGAATGTCCGGAGCGAGGTTGAGCAAGTTCAGGATTTGAGTCATCCGCGCGTAACTGACGCCGCCAATGCGTGCGAGGGCGGCGCAGTTTTCCACGAGGCCATCGCGAACCAGCCGGTCCAGCCGCAGGGCGAGCGCCATGAGTTTGGATATGCGCGGAATGGGTGCCGACGCGGCTTGGATATCGGCATGGCCAGCATTGAGACGCTTGCGCCCGGATTCAACCCGGCGGAAGGAAATCGGGCAGACGAGCGTCAAATCGTTTTCAGTGGTGGTGTTCACAGGAACCGGGGTTACTACGCCCGACCCCTATGGCTCTGGTCCCGCCGGTAGCGACTCGGCATTGGGGGATTGTGAGGCAACCCAGATTTCACCCAAGCCGTTCTGCAATCTTCTGCCGTTGCTGATGCCGGGCGAGCCGCTGATTGGTCACCAGAAACTGGTGGACTTCGTCGCGTAGGAATCGCAGCGACGCACCGACTCGGAAATGGGTCAGTCCGCGCACGATGAGATTTTGCATGTGGCGCTCCGAGCAGCGGTAGTAAGTGTTGAATTTTCGAGAGAAAGCAGCAACTATTACTCACAGCATACCCGCCAGGCCTCTGGCCAACAGCCATGCTCAAATGTGGCGGGTTCTATTTTTACAGGGTATCGAGGTTATTCTTCCGTAAAGAAATCCGAATCAATCCGTTTTATTGAGTAGGAAGCCACCTCTGATACTCCAAGTCCGTGGTCGATCATTAATTCTGACAACTGGTAGCCGTCAATCAGGACAATTTTGATGCTCAGGTGACGCGCAAACTCCACGGCTTCACGGGTAAAGGTGGAAGTGGTGATGAAAACGCCTTTGTTGGCCTTTTGGCCCTGGAGGGCTCCAGCGAATTGCTGGATTTCGCGCCTTCCGACCGTGTTGTCGCCCCAACGCTTGGCTTGGAGGTAAACGGCGTCGAGTCCAAGTCGATCCTGCTTGATTACCCCGTCGATTCCGCCGTCTCCGCTCCCTCCAACGGCCTTGGCGGCGTCAGCAAATGATCCGCCATAACCCATTTGAACCAGCAACTGCACGACCGTCCGCTCGAAAAAGGCGGGACTACATGCCTTCAGTTTTTCGAGAATATCTGATGCCAAAGCCGCCCGGAGTTCATTATATGCGGCTTCCAGCGCTTCTTCCGGTGTGGTCGTCGCTGTTTCAGTCAACTTTCCAATACAATCCCCTGTGGATTCTTTGCGTTGGCGAAACTCTTGGAATTCCGGGAATTCGTTGAGCAACCGGAGGTCTACGCGTTCTGGCTCGCGCGCCAGAACAGCCAATCCACGTTCGGTAATCCGAAACAGGCCGCGCCCGGCGGATTCAAGAAGTCCCGCCTTGCGAAGATGCGAACACGCCCAATTGACCCGATTGTCGAACCGCCGTTGCTTACCGCTGTCCAGAAGCTCGGTGCGAGCCTCAGGCGTAAGCTGAAAATGATCTGCGAGTTTGTCGACGGCTTCGCGGATCGCAACAGGGGAATCTGCATGCCCCTGCGCCAAACGCAGAAGGGGGAGCATGCATGTTTGAAAATCGGGAACGGCCATGTATGCGGTGTATCAGATCGTATCCGATCAAACAACAACTTGATTGTATCATGGTGAATGCGCCATCGAATGATCGCGGGTTCACCCCGCCGCATTTATCCAGCAGTGACTTACGTCTGCCTTGTGCGAATCCCGAACTTTTCTGCAAGTGTAGCCCTCACCTGCACTATGTCGAACAGGTGCAACCGGGGACTAATTGCCAAATACGGAACAATCCCTCGGGCGACCCAGTCGTCAAGGGTTCGGGGAGAAATAGAAAGAATACGCGCGGCTTCGCGCTTTTTTAGCAATTGCGGTTCTTGATTCGTGGTTTCCATGCCCAAGGCGTGGTGTCAACTGGTCGAGGGATATCTGGCGCTACACCGGCATGATCGCGAACCATTGCTTGGCCCGCTCGGGCGTGACCAGTTCCCGGTAATGTTTGAATAGCATGGCGGGGGAGTTGCCCATCTCGAGGCTGACCTTGGCTGCATCCTGCACCTCCGCGATTCGATAGCTGCCGAAGCTGTGGCGCAGGGCGTTTGCTTTCCACTCCACTCCTGCGGCTTTGGCGCAGCGGCGGATGCCCTTTCGGAAAGTGAAGAATGTCACCGGGCCGGAATCTTTCTTATGCGGGAGCAACCACGCTCGCAAATTGGGAAGAATGGGAATTATGCGACGTTGATGGGTTTTAGTGATCTCACCCGAGAGTTTGATGTAGCCGGAATCGAAGTCGATGGCCGACCAGTCGAGGCGACCAAGTTCTGCGCTTCGTAGCCCGGCAAATGCGGCGATGGCCATGTAGGGGATCATCTTCGGTTCGCAATTGGAAAGGATTTTGACCATCTCCTCTGGCGTGAAAATTTCTGGTGAAATGAAGGCTTCGCGCTCTTTATTGAGGGCGTTGGCCGCTGTTTGGCGGTCTTGCCGAACGTAAGTCTGCTTTTGCGCCCAGATGAAGAATGTCTTGAGACAGGCCAGAAAATTATTCTTCGTGCGCGGGGCTCCCTTGATGCTGCCGATGAAGCGTTGCAGGTCTTTCACTGAAATATCGTGGAGCATCTGGTCAGGAAATTTGCGACCAAAGTTGTCGAGCAGAGCCCGGACTGTTTCGATGTGGCGTTTGGACAGCCCTGAGCTTTCCTTGAGCCGAATGTATTCCTTCGCGGCAGCTTGCGCATTGATCGCGATAATGTCCCGAAGCGCGTCCGTCATTCCTTTCGCCTGAGCGAGCATCGGCGTGCCACGCAGCATTTCCTTTGTATCGGCCCATTCGCGAATCGCAAAGGGCAGGGAGACGCCGAACTTCGCAGCAATGGCCTCTGCATCCCGGAACAGCTGAATGTCCTGTGGGGTGACATCGACCGCTCGGCCCTGGTTCAGAAGCGATACGTGAACCTGCTGGGCGTAGGACTTCGCTTTAAGAGCGTCCACAAATGTCTTCGTTCGCCGCTCTCCAAGCTCATACCAAGCAAGCTGGAAGAAGCTGTATTTGGTGGCCTTCCGCCGAATGGGGTAGATCTTCACCTCGGCATCCCCGGAGCCAACGATTTGCACGCGCTTCATATGAGCACGGCGTCGTGTCAACGAGTTGCATGATTTTTTGCATGACGAGGAGTGGTCATTTTCCTCGTAAGTGTTTGCCACTCTAGGCTTTAGAGTGGCGGAGTCTACGGGGCTCGAACCCGCAGGGTAGAGTAAACCATTGAAATTGAAGAGAAGGGCTTGAAAGCTTGTAAATAAGGTATTGAAAGGCTGTTTCTTTCCTTGTTTTGGGTTGCATTTTCATGCAAAGAGTGACCAAAAATCTGACATGCTTTGTCATGCTCGGCCCAAAAAGAAGAAGCCCTGCACCGTTAAGGTAGGGAACGTGACTCTGCCTATTTACAAAGGGAAGGTTCGAGGGCGCGACCGGTTCACTGTTGCTTATCATGAGGCAGGGGTGCGACGAAGAGAAACATTCTCTACCGAGGGCGCTGCACGAATCCGGGCGGGAGAAATCGCCGTCAAGATCGAGAATAGCCAGCGGGACATGCTCGCGCTCACTGGCACCGAAATGGAGGTTTATGCCTTCTCCATACGCGAGTTGAAAGACGTGGGGGTATCATTGCTTGAGGTCGTGCGTGAATACGCGGCAGAGAGTAAGGGGATACAAGGTAGTTCGATCCTGACGGCGGCGAAAGATTATGCCCGCCGAAAGACTGGGGTAGCTCCAGAGCCCGTTCCTGAACTTGTGGAGGAATTTCTTATCCAGCAGAAAACAGACGGAGCGCGTATCAGATACCCTCTCGCACCAAACCACGCAAATCCCGATGCTCCGGATTTTCTCCGGAACTGCACTTGGATGGATTGGATGACCGGCCCCTCACCCAATCGCTCCTAGCGCTGCGAAATGGTCAGCGATAGGATTATTTTCATTTAAACTCTCTCCCCGGTCAATTCCCCGCCGCTTGCGGTGTAATATTGAAGGGGGGGTATCTGAAATACCCCCTCCGAGTGGGCGGGGATGGTTTATTTTCCAAGCAGAGCCCAAGCGTGGCATATCCTTGGAAAAATATAACGAGTTCCACCCGCACAGTAAGCTAGGCTACCAGAGCGTGGCACGCTTCGCTGCACAAAAGCATCCATCCTCCGCTCCAGTCGGCCTACGGCCTCCGATGGACAATTCCAACAAAACAACCTAACCATAACAAAAATGCCCTTGGACGAACTCTCTCGGTGGCTCAGAAAAGTGAATCCTGTCACCCGAGTTTCAAAATTTTTGTGCAACTTTGGATCTTTTAGGTTTAATCCTGCACTGTCTAACTTCTCCGATTCTTATATTTTATGCTCATTACCTCACGTTGGTTGTTCCTTGTTGTTCTCATTACAGTAAGTTTTCTGGATGATATTTCCGTCCGGGCGTTCGATTTAGCCAACGGTCTGATATATGCTGTGCCAGCACAGAAGGGGACGCCTGCCCTCGACGGCTCGGATATGGGATGGGATCTCTCCGGGGCCGAGCCAATCTGGATGTCGATGCAGTTGGCCAAACAGTTGCATGGAAGCCTAGCGCTGAACTACGACGATAATAATCTTTATGTGTATGCCAAGATAAGCCTGCCAGAGCGCAAGCTCGTCAATCACAATGGCCCGAGCGATCCCTTCTGGATTGGTGACGTCATCGAATTGCGCCTTTGTTCCGATCCGTCGCTGGAGTATCCGCTGAGCAACAACGATCCGGTGATGCACACCTCCAAGCAGGTTTGCCATATCACGTTCTGGAAAAATACCGACGAGGGGAAAAACTTCATCAACATCCAGTATGGCGGAATGAACGGCGGTGGCCAGGGGAAGGCATTCAACCCGCCCGGCAGCAAGGTCGTGTTTACCGAAACGGAGAACCAGTATGTGATGCAGGCAGTGCTGCCTTGGTCGGTGCTGAATGTTCCCAGCGGCAAGAACCCATTCAAGCCAGGTTCACGCATGACGACGATTTTTGGGCTCCATTGGGCAAACGCAGAGTGGTTTTACGCTGTCAATGCGGTTTACTCCGCCAGCCCCGGAGATTTTGCTTTCATGCAGTGGCAATGTTGGGGACAGACTGAATTCAGCCCGACAGGCAACCTGAAGCCGCGTCATGGGACCATGGAGGAAGCTCTAGCCGCCGCTAAAGTTGCTCCGGTGGGTGTACCAATTACAGTGAAGGTGCCGGAGGCCGGGAAGCTTTCACTCAATATAGTGGGGGAGAACGGCGAGGTGATTCGAGATATTCTGGGCGCTCAGCCGGTAAAAGCGGGAAAATATACGGCCCATTGGGATGGACGCGACCAGTGGGGATTCGCGCAAAAGCCCGGCAAATATCACTGGGCGGCTTATTTTTCGCACGGATTGAAAATCAAGTTGGTCGGCTTCGTCGGCTGCTCGGGCAATCCGCCTTATCCCACGGAGGATGGCAAGGGAGGCTGGGGCGGTGACCATGGCGTGCCTAGCGCAGTGGCGGCTGATGACTCCGGCATCTATTTCGGCTGGACTGGCGCAGAAGCCCAGCGACAAATGGTGAAAATCGATTACGTCGGAAACACGATTTGGCGGGCATCTCCTTTCGTTCTGGGAGGGTTCCTTGGCCCGCGCGTAATCACTTCCAACGGCAAATATCTCTTCGCAGTTTATGACGGCTTGCACCCCGTGCTGAGCCGTCTTAATGCGGCGACAGGACTTTTTGCGTTGTATGGCAAAGAGGGATCGGTTCCGATCTCGTCTGGCACAGCAATCACAGCGATCGCGCCCCCTGCGAATAGTCTCCCCGCAGAGGGCGGGTTAAACGGGAAGAGCTACACGTCACGGCCTGGAGACGGCACTGAACCAGAGTGCCTTGGTCTGGCGGCGACAGCGAACGAAGTGTTTGCCTCGGTCTATTCGCAAAACATCATTCAAGTGCTTGATGTAGAATCGGGCGGTTTGAGCCGTAAACTGGATTGCCCGAGACCGCGGGCTCTGGCGTTCGATGCCCAGGGAAATCTTTACGCGGTCAGCTTTGGCACCGACCAGGCACCCCAGATCGTGCGCTTCAAAGGCACGGAAGGATCGCCAACACCGATCGTCACCACTGGGCTGGAAGCACCGGTGGGGGTGGCCGTGGATGCTTCGGGACAAATCACCGTGACCGATGAGGGCGCAAGCCAGCAGATCAAGACGTTTTCACCCGACGGCAAGCTCGTCCGCACCCTGGGCAAGCCGGGTGGACGTCCTTGGGCTGGAACCTACGATCCAACCAGCTATCGGGATCCTTCTCAAATTGTATCCGACAAGCAAGGGGGGCTGGTAGTGGCTGAGAGTTCGATTCCGAAAATATTCAATCGGATCGATGCGGCTTCCGGCAAGACGCTGACGCGCTGGTTTGGCTGGCCGGGTTACGGAATCGAAAACATCGCGGATCCCGAAGACCCGATGACAAACTATTATCCCTTTGAGCCGGAAGGATTCGCGCGGGCAACTGTTCCCGCCAGCGGTACCATCGGGCTGCCCGATGCCTATTGGGTACCCCAAAAATATGATATGGAAGGTGTCGGAACGTTGTTCGGTGAGGGTTTCCCCAGCATCAGCATTCTGGCAAACGGTCAGAAATATTTCATCTCCGACACCAATCCGCATGCGGTCTGTCTGATCCAGGGCGACAGCATCCAGCCGGTCGGCCATCTGGATGTCTATAACATCCATAACCGGCGCAAGCCGGAAACCAAGGCTGCATTCATTGAGATGTGGATCGATCGCAATGGCGATCACAAGATGCAGCCCGATGAAGTAACGACCATCGACACTGTCGAAGGCAAGCCGTTGCCTAATGTATCCTCACAAGCCGGCACCATGTGGGTTGACTGCAATGGAAATGCGTATCTGACGACCACGGCCAACAGTATTCTGAAAATCCCAGCCGAGGGCTTTGCAAGCAACGGAGCCATTAATTGGAATCCGGCCAAGGCCACCTACGTCGTGCCAGCCCTGCTTCCCAGCAAACTCAAGGGACTGAGCACGACTCCCCGGAGCGGCCCGGTCGGCGTTCGCGTGGACAAGTCGGGAAATCTTTATACCTGCATCACAACTACTATCCCGCAACTGACCCCCGCACTCGCCGGGAAAATCGAGGCGACGTTCCCCGGCATTCCTCAGTCGCAATGGTGCGCCTATGCTGACGCGGACATGGCCAAACGCATGCTGGAAGGTCTGGGCCACACGGCGGAATCCAACGCCGTAAAATTCGCCAAGTATGGACCGGACGGCAAGATGCTCTGGATCGCCGGGCGCAAGGCTACGGCCATGCCTAATCCAGGCGAAATGTATCACACATGGTCGATGAACGACCTGATCGACGACCAGTACGTTTCCATGTGTAGCGAATGGGGTCCGATTTATTTCTACACGAGCGATGGATTTTACGTCGATACGTTGATGAACGATCCCAACAACCTGGCCCCCTCCGGACCCTATACCTTCGGAGGCGAAAATTTCAGCGGACGCGTCCAGGCTTTCGACAAACTCGGCAAAGTCTATGCCTACGACCAGGGAGGAATCTATGCCGTAGAAGGCTTTGATAAGAACCTGAAGGTGTCTGGAGAACAACGGCTTCACGGGACGGTGAACCTGGACAAGACCTACGAAGGGGTTTCGCTGACACAGGTGGCGCGGAATTTGCAGGTTGTGCCGATCTCGGGCGACATCACCCGGAATGCAACGTGGAGTTCCGTGCTGGTGGTGACGCTGATGCGCGCAGGAGCGCCGCTCGCAACCGCGCAGGTCGGTTACGACAAAGACAATCTCTACGCAAAGATTCATGTGACGGACGACACGCCGCTGCAGAACGGCGGCAACGATCCGAACGTGGTCTTCAAAAGCGGAGATGTGGTGGGGCTCGATCTGGGACCCGCAGGCAGTCGCAATAAGCCTGCGCTGGGCGATTTGCGCATCCTGGCGGCGAAGTTGCAGGGCCAGTCGCGGCTGATCGCGATGAAGCCAATTTCCAAGCTGGTCAAGCAGCCGCAGCAATACATGACCCCGGCCTCGGGGACGAAATCGTTCGACTTTGTGGGTGATATTCCCGGCGGCAAGGTGGTGTTGACAGCGGATGCCAACAATAAGGGCTACACGGCGCTGATGACAGTGCCGCGCAGCTTCGTGGAATTTCCGATCACGTCCGGCGGCACCATCAAGGGCGATGTGGAAGTGTTGCTCTCCGGGGCCAAGTCCCAAGGCTTGCAGGCGGTTTCACGCAACTGGCTCTACTCCGGCGGACATGTCGAAACCACGATGACCGACGACGTTCCGACCGAAGCGTGGTTGTATCCGCAGTATTGGGGTGATGTGTCGGTGAAGTAACTCTCGTCGCCCTTCGGAACCAGTTGACGGCGTGCTCGGTTTAAAACCGGTGGCAGGGATGCGAATCAAGGCGGACATCGGGGTGCTGCGCGGCGACGGCAAACAGGCCATCCAGCGTATTTACTGGGCGAACAAGGCAACAGTAATGGTCTCCGACGTCCCGACCGAGGCGGAGTTGACGCCGAGACTGTGGGGGGCATGGATGTTCGATCAACAATAGATGGCAACGAAGAACGATCCTGCGCCATCTGCTCAGTTGATAGTGATGCAACCTCGCTTCTTCGGGGCAAGTCAGCCTTTCATCGGTTTGATTCTTGGCTACCCCCCAGACGAACGCATTACCCAAGTCGAAAAAGATAGGGTAATGGCCAAAATTCCCCTTGGTTTTTGCGAAAAAACCTGTAATTAACTGATAGTTGCGAAGGAGAATTGTGTCCAATAACGGTGCCT